>Ga0209541_10002310_pt1 | contig 36239 bp, 30 predicted proteins | sample RifCSPlowO2_01_FD_184027 | JGI IMG/M metagenome (GOLD analysis project Ga0209541, IMG submission 184027) | Groundwater microbial communities from Rifle, Colorado - Rifle CSP2_plank lowO2_0.1 (SPAdes) (version 2) | ecosystem: Environmental > Aquatic > Deep subsurface > Groundwater | place...
CTTGAGGGGTTAGTCTCTTAGGAGTTCATGGGTTCAAATCCCATCACCCGCATTGATTATTTTTGAATTTTTCTAAGATATTATGAATTTTTATTTATTTTGTTAAGAGAACCAATCAAATGTGTTCTTCTAACTTCTTCTGTAATAGCTGATCTTGCGTCTTCAATTAATTTTCGATTAATATCAAGTTTTTTTCTTACTTCTTTTAGAATATTATCATACATAGCAAAGGGATACAAGTGCAAGTACAAATTTTCCATAATTTCAAAAATATGTGAAGCTTCTTTGGATTTTCCTACTCTGATATTGTCGAAAACATATCTCTTTAATTCTCCTATTAGATCCAGAAGGCCAAGTACGTAGGATTCATTTGATACTTTAAGAGATTCCACAGAAGGAATTGGTTTGTTTTCTACTATAGCTAAAAAAGCAGATGCCTCAACTAATTCTTGTTCAGGTGTTACAAGATATCGTTTTAGTTCTGCATTTGCTTTTTTTCTATATATGACAAGTAATTTATTGGCTTTTTCGGCCTTTTTTCTCGCCGTATATAGATCACCTTTATGAGATGATATGATGGATTGACTACACAAAATTACAACATCACGAGTATTTTTTAACAAATATTCTCGAGAATCCTGAGTAGCAGCTAATGATTTTGCTACCTTATTTAGTGAAGATTTGATATTTTGTAATGACATAGGGTATCCATTTAAAACTGAGATAAAGTCGTTTGCCAAAGCCCTTATTTTATGTACATTTTTTGAATTAACTATGGATATAACAATTAAGCAAATGATGCAAATCGAAGAAAATGGTCACAAGATGGGATTTTTGAGAAAATTTATGATGGAAAATGCTGGAGCTTCTGCAGTTAGAAGACTGGAGGAAAAATTTGATAACCTGTCATCAAAAAATATTCTCATTTTTGCAGGACTAGGAAATAATGGAGGTGACGCATTAGTGATGGCTCGTCACTTGGCAGGACGAGATTCTAAGGTTACTATTGTATTGCTAGGATTACCAGAAAAAATTAAAACAGAAGAGAGTAAATGGAATTGGCAAATTCTAGAAAAAATGAGTTCAATAAAATTAATAACTGGTGCAAAAATTGATTTTGAATATACAGCTGATATAATAATTGATGGAATTTTAGGCACTGGGATTTCTGGAACTATTGGTGAACCCTATGCTTCTGCAATAAAATTTATCAACGAATCTACTGCATTCAAGTTAGCAGTAGATGTTCCCTCTGGACTTGATCCAGATACAGGAAACACAAGTAACATTTACGTCAAGGCAGATCTTACTATTACTTTTCATAAAATGAAGATTGGAATGCCAAAAAGAAAAGATCTTTGTGGCCAAATCTTCGTAGAAAAAATAGGGATACCACCAGAGGCCGAGGTTGGCGTACTATGAAAGTTCACCAAATCGAGGTAGGTAATATGCAGAATTTTACATATATTTTAGAAGATGAGGATACGGGAGAAGCTATTATTTTAGATCCTTCGTGGAATCTAGATGAAATTCAAAAAATAATAACACGACATGATCTTAAAGTAAAATACATTGTAAATACCCATCATCATTTTGATCATACTTTAGGAAATGAAGCAATGGCAAAAGAAACTGAGGCAAAAATCTTACAACATGAAGCTTCTACTCTAAAGCATGATATTACGCTAGTAGATGAACAAAAAATAAAATTTGGAAATTCTCAACTAACAGTTTTTCATACACCAGGACACTCCAAAGACAGTATTTGCTTGGTTGGAGATGGAAAAATTTTTACCGGTGATACACTATTTGTAGGAAATTGTGGTCGTGTTGATTTACCAGGCGGAAGTGCACAAGAACTTTACCATAGTCTTTTTGATATCTTATACAAAATGGATGAAAGTTTAGTGTTATACTCTGGTCATAATTATGGCTCAACCCCTATCTCCACCTTAGCCAATGAAAAGAAGAGTAATTTTGTGTTACAAAAAAGATCAGAACAAGAATTTGTGGAGCTAATGGGATAGTGACTCAAGTGAATGATATTGAGATCCTTGGAAATTTAGATAAAGGCCAAAACTTTGTTAACTCGATTGAAAAAAAGAAATTTCTTTTCTCCCTTGTAATCTCTTATACGGAGACATGTGAAATACCTGGAATTACGGTGGCTGGGGCTAATTCTGATTTTATAAAATTTACACCTCCAGCTGATGCAGAATACCTTCATTATGGCAATTGCAAATGTATTGACACCATACCTATGACTCCTGATGGAAAACCAACTCCTGCCATCCTAACTAAGGTAGCATTAGAAACTGCAAGCATACCACATGTCATAATTAATGCTGGAAGCAAAATTCTCCCAGATTTACCATATTTTGAGACAGGATTAGAACCTGGAAAAAACATAAGGGATGAATCTGCATTAGATCGTTACTATGTATTACGTGCCGTTGAACATGGAAGGATAATTGGTAGAACACTTGGGGCGTTAACTGATTGTCTGATAATTGGTGAGAGTATTCCAGGGGGAACAACTACTGCCATGGCAGTAATGCGAGGATTTGACATTAATGCTAGTGTTAGCTCCAGCATTCCAAAAAATCCTCTAGATCTAAAAAACCAAGTTGTTAATGCTGCATTGAGTAGATCTCGTTCCAAAGACTCATTTGATGTCATTGCAAATATGGGAGATCCTATGATTCCACTAGTTGCAGGTATGTTAAGTACAGCTTCCCAAACTTGCAAGGTACTTTTAGCTGGAGGTACTCAAATGGCTGCAATATTAGCTCTTGGTCATTCTACAGGGTACAATAAAAACAATGTTGCAATCGGGACAACTTCCTACATAGTTAATGATGATTCAGCAAACTTCTTGGATACCATAAAAGAAATTGATGATATTCCAATACTAGCCGTGAATCCAAAGTTAGAAGATTCAAAAATTCAAGGACTAAAGTCTTTCTCAGAAGGATTTGTTAAAGAAGGAGCAGGGGCTGGTGGGACAATGATCTCAGCAATTTTGAAAACGGGTATTAATTCCCGACAACTTTTAGAAAGAGCTGAAGAAGAATATCATAGAATAATCACTTTACCGTAACAGATTTTGCTAAATTTCTTGGATAATCAGGGTCGGTGTCTTTCTCAACTGCTGCATAATAAGCAAGAAGCTGTATTGGAATAATTTCTATCATTGGAAACATGGCCTCTTTAATATTTGGAATTTCTATCCAATGGTCATAAACATCACTTTTCTTGTCTGAAATTCCAATTATCTTAGCTCCTCTAGCTTTGATTTCACTTGCACTAGTTAGAGTATCAGTATACGTAGAATCATTCGGATTTATTATTATTACATAAACATTTGAATCCATAAGAGCTAACGGTCCGTGTTTTAATTCTCCTCCAGGGATGCCTTCAGCATGAATATAGGGGATTTCTTTTAATTTTAGAGCAGCTTCAGTAGCGATAGGATGATGAATTCCTCTTCCTAATACGTAAATGTCAGTCACATCTTTCAATTCTTTCGCTATAGCCTGAATTTTTGAATGATTAGAAAGAACTTTTGATATTGAATTAGATATTTGTTTGAAATCTAAACCAAGGTGACCATCACACAATTTATCTGTAATTTTATAGATAATTGCAAGTTGAGAGGTAAAACTTTTTGTTGCAGCTACCCCAATTTCAGGACCACAATTCATTCCAAGATAAAGTGAAGACTCGTGAACAAGAGCTGAGTTTTTGTGGTTTGCAATAGATAAAATTTTAGCATTAGATTTTTTGGCAATATTGACTGCTTCTAGAACATCTGCACTTTCACCACTCTGTGAAACAGCAATAAAGATCGAATTTGGTTCTATAGAGTCTGGTAAAGTAGAAAGTTCACTAGAAATAATTGCTTCTATTTTTATTTTTGCATATTTTGACATTAGATACTTTGCAACAAGTGCAGCATTATAGCTTGTACCGCTACCAGTAATGTATACAGTTTTGGCATGTTTAATAAAATCTGAAGTCTGGTCTATTGCTGATTGAGTTTTTTCTCCTGCACGCAATATTGTTTCAGGTTGTTCTGAAATTTCTTTTAATGTAAAATGGGCATAATCTCCTTTGTAAGCATCTGCAAATTCTTTTGAAACTTTTGTGACCTGATGTTTAACAGGCTTTCCGTCAAAATCACTAATCTGTATGCCAGAAGAATCTATGAATACTAAATTCCCATTATCAATGTAAATCGCATCATCTGTATATTCTATAAATCCCAAAACATCGCTTGATAAAAAATAATCATTTTTCCCAATCCCTATTATCATTGGTTCATGATATCTAGCAGCTGCAAGTATGCCATTTTCAAACATTGCAACAAAGGCATAATGCCCTTTTAATTTTGAAACCGTATTTATGATTGCTTTTTTAACATCAGAAGTTTGATCGTAGTTTTGCTGTAATAGATTTGCAATTACTTCAGTATCTGTTTCACTAATGAAGGTAAAGCCATTTTTTTGTAAATCTTCTTTTAATTCATTAAAATTCTCTATAATCCCATTATGCACAATTACAACTTTTCCTGAATTGCTTGGATGGGGGTGTGCATTTACCTTGGTTACCTTACCATGAGTTGCCCATCTAGTATGGCCTATTCCAATACTTCCAGGAAGTTTATCCAGATTTTCAGAATCATTTACCTCAGTTACTTTTCCAACGCCTTTTCTGACCTCTATCTTATGGTCCGATTTTGTAGCCACTCCTACACTATCATAACCACGGTATTCCATCCGTTTTAGTCCCTTTACCAAAATTGGCGCAGCAGACTCCTTGCCATAGTAACCGATTATTGAACACATATCATTTCTACCTAGTAATTGAAATATTTACAGATAAGCTTAATCTTGTGATGCTACAGTTGAAGAATTCGTGTCCCTTGATTCTTCGGAAGGAGTCTCAAGTTCTGGTTGGCCAGTGTGGGGTTCTTCAATTTTTGCTTTTTCATGTTGTTCCAACAGTTTTCCCAATGATGAGTCTGGAGCTAAATGAATTTGGTTTTCTTCATTCATTCCAACAGAATATGATGGTACACTTACTATTCTATCCCCAATCATAATGTGACCATGTACTACTGCCTGTCTTGCTTGATAAGGTGTTTTAAAAGAAAATTTCTTTTGTACAACTGTTTGTAATCTACGGGATAACAAATCCGTAACCTGAAGGTTTAACACATCATCCAGAGTTGAACTCTCTTCTACTAATCCAACTTTAGATAATGATTTCAACAATATTGGCTGTTTTTTCTCTCTGATCTCTTGTCTAAGTGCAAGTAAAGAGCGTGCTTGATGTCTTAGTCTAGAAAGTTCTGTATGTGCTTTCCATAACTCTCGTTTTGTTTTTAATCCAAAAGTTCCTAATGTTTTCAATTCTTCCATTTTAAGATCGTAATTAAGAGGATTTCTTGGTTTCTTCCAAGCTCTTCGTGGATTTTTTGGGTCTCCCATTTAATTCACCTATTTTTTTGCTCCACCCTTAGTTTCTTTTGGTGTTTCCTTTCCTCCAGCTGGTGCTGTACCCTTACCTGCAGCTGGTGCTGTACCCTTACCTGCAGCTGGTGCTGTACCCTTACCTGCAGCTGCTCCCTCAGCTGGAGCTACTCCCTCAGCTGGAGCTGCTGCTTCTGCACCTGGAGCTCCAGGTGCACCTGCTGGCAAAACTTTTCCACCTTTCTGAACACCTACAGCTCCACCTTTTCGGCCAGAGGTACGCGTACATTGTCCTCTAACTTTCAAGCCATACATATGACGATAACCTCTCCAACTATAGATTCCCTTCTCTCTTTCAATGTCATTTCTAACTGTAAGTGCAATATCAGATGTAATCATATGGATTGTCTGTCCAGTTTCAACATCTTTTCGTCTATTGAGAAACCATGACGGAAAATTTGCTGAATTTGGATCCTTAATTATCTTTTCAATTGATTGAACTTGAGATTCGGTAAGATTACCAATATTGCCATTTGAGTGAATTTTTAAAGAATCTATGATTGCATTTGCAAAGCTATAGCCTATGCCTCTAATTTGAGTAAGACCCGCTATGATTTTTTTAGCTCCGGGAATATCATTTCCCACAATTCTAACAATATGCTGATATTCATTTGCAGTCAAGTATGCAAGATTCAAAATTACCAAGATAAAAACCATGCTAAGAATTTTGGCATGAAAAAACTATTCTTCTCATAAATTCAATCATAATTTCAGTAAATGGTATAAATGATAAGAGCATAAATGTAATTTATGTCAGAGACATCAAACATTGTAGCACAAAGCTACAACTCTCCTCCAAAATATACAGAAATCCAAACGGGGCTACCTGAAGATTATAAAGATATCAAAACACTCGGAGATCTTTTGGCTATTAATTACAAATTAGTTGGTGTAAAACAACAACTTCGAAGAAATTTAATCTCGTTGATAAACTCAGGTCAACCAAAATATCCTGGAATAGTCGGTTTTGAGGATGATGTAGTACCAGCGTTGGACAGAGCAATACTCTCTTGTCATGATATATTTCTGATTGGGCAAATTGGTCAGGCAAAAACTAAGATTGTTGAAACCATCTCAAAGAATCTTTTATCTCCAATTCCTGTAATTAAAAATAGTATTACAAATGACTGTCCAATGGATTTACCTGAAAATGAATTGGTATCCTTGTTAGATGATAAAGAGCCAAACAATTCAAGTCCAAAATTTTATGTTAGTCCTGAAAGTGCTGACAGAATACGTGATAATAAACAAGAAACTCAAATTGAATGGGTGGAGGGAAAAGATAGATACAAGTATGTTCTTGCAACCCCCGATATTTCTGTAAAAGATTTAGTTGGTTACATTGACGCAGTAAAGGTTGCAAAAAAAGGAATAGAGATGTACAAAATTGATTCCTATTCTCCTGGTCAGCTTATGCAAGCAAAACATGGAATCTTTTGTATTGACGAACTGCCAGTACTTGATCCTAGAAAACAAGTATCTTTACTCTCTGTATTACAAGAAGGTCGATTTACCACCGGTTCATATCCTGTAATTTTCGAACCAAAAACTTCCCTTTTTGCAACTGCCAACCCCATTGATTATACCCATTCTGGAAAAGTGATTGAGCCTTTGTATGACAGACTCAAAAGCCATATTCATACACATTATCCAAAATCAATAGAAAATGAAATGTTAATTATTCTTCAAGAGGCAAATATCTCCAAATCATTCATTATTTCTCCCATATTGAAAACTCTCTCAACAATTATTCAAAAAGCAAGAAAAAGTCATGAAATTAATCAAGAAAGAGGAGTGAGTGTAAGAATTGGAATTCATGGACTAGAGTTACTTGTAGGAGAATCTGAAAGAACAAGAGCACTCTCACATAAAATATTGCCAGTCCCTAGATTATCTGACATGCATTGCCTTGATCAAGTAGCAAAATTTGAACTTGTAGAACGAGATGACACTATTGAAAACCGAGAAACAATTTTTCATGACTTGATTGATGAATCAATACATGAAGTCTGCTTAGAATATCTGAATGACAAGGACACAGCATTGCTGGAATCTATAAAACAAGAATTCCAAGGAAAAACCTTTCAGGTTTCACAAAAAATGATATGGAAAAATGGTCAAACTTCTTATGAGAATCAACTAGAAAATTTCAAAAATCTAAAACATCTTGTAGAATTAAAAGTTGAACAAATACATTCTGAACAAAAATCACTAATCGAAAAAACTACACCTTACCACATAGATTCTACTTCATTAATAATAAATGAAGCAGGGGAAAGTGAATTACGTTCTGTCTTAACTGAAATTATACTCGAAGGGCTGTGTTGGATTAAACCGAAAATTTTAGAAAGAAAAGAGGCAGAATATGTCTCCGCCTAATAAGGGCAATTTTGTATACTATCTAAATGATGGAAAGAAAAACAAAACAGAATTAGAACCCACTATTTCTGATAAGAAACTACAAAAATTATTAGAAGCACTTTCAAAACATACATTGAAAGAAAACACACCCGAATTTCAGGAATTAGAATCTTTACTACAAAATTCATTAAATCAAAACGAGAACCAAGATCGTGAAACAAAAACTGAAAAGGACGAACACATAGAAGAGGGAGGAACCTCTTTAACAAAACTATTGAAAGAGAAAGGATACCTTCGTGAGGGAAAAAAATGGCTAACTAACAAAGGATTTTTTGAGATAGGTGGAAAAATCCTTCACGATGTTATGAAAGATCTAAATTCTGCTGAAGTGGGTCTACATGAGACTAAATTAACTGGGAGTGGTAACGTCTTAATTGATACAACTAAAAAATTTGAACCTGGAAATGATATTAAATTCCTAAGTGTTCCTCAAACACTGCTTAATACCATAAAAAGAATTTCAAAACTTAACCATAAAATTGATTTTCCAATAGTGATGGATCTAGACGACCTTGAAGAATTTGAAACTTTAGAGGATGTACGAGCCGCAATAGTTTATTGTATTGATTTGAGCTCTACAATGAAGTATTCTATTGGAAAAATTGGGACAAGTAGAATCGAAGCTGCAAAAAAAGCACTGTGGGGTCTCTATGCACTTAATAAAAAATTCTTTCCAAATGATTCAATTTCAATTGTTGGTTTTGGATCTATGGCGTCATTAATAGATCCATATGATATACCATTTCTCAAAACATTTGATGCTAATGATAATTTTTTACATTATACAAACTATCAGGCTGCATTTAGGTTAGCTAAAAAAATCTTACAGAAAATCTCTGCTCAAAACAAGAGAATAGTGATGATTACTGATGGTCAACCTAGTGCCTGTTTTATAGATAATATACACCAAAAAAATGAAATAATTTCTGACAAGCCATATTCAAACTTCTATACTCCTGATAAGAACGTAATTTCTAAAGTAAAAAAGGAAAGAGATATGGAACTTGACATAAACGAAGAAAGTATGGTCTATCTTTGTTATAGATACAAAAAAGTAGACCCTAAGATAAATGATAGAACAGTTATGGAAGCTAAAAAATGTAAACGTGAAGGAATTGATATCGATACTATTGTGGTTAGTGACGAAGAGGAACTTTTGAAATATGCACAAGATCTTGAGAAGAAATTAAAAGGGAAAACATATCATATTAACCAAGAGAATATGGATGAAGTTCTAGTTCATGATTACCTTACAAATACTAGAAAAGTTTTAAGTTCACAACATATTTGGTGATTTTATTGGATTCCACATACGACAAAGAAAAAATCCTTGAATATATGTTCGATCCTGATACATCTGAAATTTTGGCAGAATTGGAAAATGGTGGCAAAGAGTTACAATATCTTATTGAGAAATTAAAAATTTTAGAAGACGAAATTTATGAAAGACTATCTTACTTAATTGAGTATAATTTTGTAAAAGAGGAAAAAATTAACAATAAAATTATTTTTACTGCAGATGCTGAAAAATTAGCAAAGCTAGTTGAACAAGATGAAAATTTTGACGATGTGGTAGGTGGATTAGCAAAAATGGATAGTTATCTTAACTGAGTTTTTCTTTTCGTCGATTTCGTATAGTATAAACCCCAATTCCAACTATTCCAATTAATCCCACAACAAGGATATCGAATCCAACAATTCCCACAGAAAGAGTGTTGCTATCTGGCATGTATCCAACTCCAGCAACTATTTTAGTTTCTTCAAGACCAGAATTTTCAATTACAATCTTGTAAGAGCCACTTGAGCCGATTCTGAATCGTTCTTCTGTTGACTCTTTATCAACTGTTTTTGAAAGAATTTGGGATCCTAGCGGATCAAAAACTGAGACAGATACCGCATTCTCTTCAAATTTTGCTAAAAGAATTCCATATACTCCAGTTTCACCAATAGAGGGATCAAGTTCTACCATTACTTCCATTAAAGAACCAGGATCTAAATTTTCTTCTTTGACGGTAAGATTTTGAGTTGCTAGATGTGCTCCATAAAATGATAAAATAATCCCTACTCCTATGAGTGAGCCCACAATCAACAAAAAAATTAAAGGTCTTTCCATATGGATTTTTGGTAAAATCCATTAGTTAAAACTTGGTTTTTTTAAAGATCTGAGAGGAATAATTAGAAATTAGAAGAATTTAACAAAGTTAGATGGGACTAAAAAAGTTAGTCTAGGCTAAATTTAAATAGTAAATCCATCAAACTAATTCAAAATGAAAAATTCTAAAACAAGTATTATGATTTCAATTTTAGCTATAGTTAGTGTGGCCTCTTCACTATACTTTATAATTCCTGGTGGCATTGAAGCACAATCTGAAGAAAAAACTTTCGTTACTCATAGTGGGAGTATTGTAAGAACAACAGGTGAAGTCTTGGATCCCCTGTATACTAGTGCAACTATGGAATTTGATCCCATGGAATATCTTAGAGAATTTAATTATGGTCGAGTTTCACAATTACCAGATGGAACTACACTTCGTGAATTTACAATAATTGCTGAAGACGATAAAATAATGGAAGTTTCATTAGGTGTATTCTATAATGTTTGGACTTTTAATGGAACAGTACCTGGACCTACCATTAGGGCAACCGAAGGGGATATGGTTCGTATAAATTTCATCAACAACGGTTCTAAATCACATACAATACACTTTCATGGAATACATCCTGCCGAAATGGATGGAGTATTTGAGCCAGTGGGTCCTGGGGGTGGCCAATTTACTTATGAGTTTAAAGCTGGACCCGTTGGAGTTCATCCATACCATTGTCACGTAATGCCGCTTGAAGAACACATAGTACATGGATTGTATGGAGTTTACATTGTTGATCCAAAAGAAGGTAGAGCGCCTGCTGATGAAATGGTTATGGTTCTAAATGGCCTGGATACTGATTTTGATACTGAAAATAATTTCTATGCAGCAAATACAATTCCATTTTACTATCAACATCATCCAATTCAAATTAACACTGATGAATTAATTAGAGTCTATGTTGTAAACATGGTAGAATTTGATCCACTAAACAATCTACATTTGCACGGAAATCTATACTATTACTATCCTACCGGAACTGATACTGTCCCTTCATTTTACACTGATATGATCACATTATCACAAACAGAACGAGGTATTATGGAATTTGAATATGATTATCCTGGGAAATATCTATTCCATGCTCATAAAGTAGAATTCTCAGAAAAGGGATGGGTTGGAATATTCTTAGTAAAAGAGAATCCTGAGAATAGCCTTCAAGGAGTAGAATATGGAACTGGGGAGTAAAACCTCCAAAGGCAAGTTAGTAGCTAGTGGAATAATTCCATTTGCCTTTGTGATACTTTTGATTGTGTATCTCTTTGGATCAAGTGGAGATTTACTTGATGTAGGTGTTTCTTTACCTGAGGTTACTATAGAAAGAATTAACTTTGTAGATGGTGAGATCCAAGCTACAGTTCGGAATACAGGTCATATTCCAGTGGAAGTAGTAATGGCTGATGTCAATGATAGAATTCAACCCGCAGCAATTGAACCAGATAGATTCTTGAATAGATTTGAGACAGCCTTGGTGAGAATTCCATTTGAATGGAATGAATCTGAACCTTATACAGTTGGAATTACAACTGAAGATGGCACACGATTTGAAAAAGAAATTAAAGCTGCAACACAAGCTTTGAAACCAAGTGGTGAGCTTGTTGGATACTTTGCAATAATTGGAACATACGTTGGAATAATTCCTGTAATGATTGGTCTTCTCTGGTTACCATTTATCAAACGCATCAGCAAAGCCAAGTATAATTTCTTTTTGGCAATAACTGTAGGGCTCCTGTTGTTTTTAGGAATTGATGCGATAGAGGAAGCTACTGCAGTTTCTAATAAGTTTCTAGCAGGAAGCTTCAATGGTATATTGTTAATAGTAACTGTTGTCATCTTGTCATTTCTTGGATTATACTATTCTGGAAATAAGCTTGTCAAAAGAGCCGATGCCTCTCCATATGCAAAACCTGTTGCCTTGGGTTTGATGATTGCAATTGGTATTGGATTACATAACTTTGGTGAAGGTCTAGCCATTGGGGCTGCAGTTGGTCTTGGAGAAGTAGCATTTAGTACATTTTTGTTGGTAGGATTTGCATTGCATAACACTTCTGAAGGCTTTGCTATTGCAGCTCCAATGGCAAAAGGAAAACCAATGATTGGTAAACTTGTCGGAATGGGGTTAATTGCTGGTGCTCCAGCTATTTTTGGAGCTTGGATTGGAGGATTTGCATATTCACCGTTTACAGCTATTGTGTTTCTTTCAATTGGATCAGGGGCAATATTTCAGGTAATAGTGGCAATTTTAGGATGGATTCGTAAAGAAGATGATAAATTCCTTGCAAGCGCTTCCGTAGTAGCTGGAATTGCAGCAGGAATGCTTATCATGTATATTACAAGTATTCTAGTTTAATTCACTAGATTTTTTAACTTGGTTCGGGATGAATTGTAATTATAGCATTTTTAAATCTACTTCTGATTTTTCTTTCAATCTGTGATGTTAAATCATGAACTTTTTCAATGGATAAATGTCTATCAAAAGAGCAATCAAAATCAATTTTTAACACATCTTGATACTTTAGAGTAACTACTCGGCCAATTTTTTTGATTTCAGTAAATTCATCAAGTAAACGGCCAATCATTTCTTTGGTAATTTTGCCATCCATCTTGAGCTTTTCAGGAATAGCCACAAAAGGCTCTAGATGAATCGTAACATGGTGTATTTCAGGTAAGCTTTTCTGAATTTTCTCTTCTATAATTTCAGAGATTTTGTGGGCATCTTCTAGATTTTTTTCTCTTTCTACCATTACATGAAAACTCACAAAGATTTTACCTTCTGATGAATAGGATGAAATGTTATGGACTTCTTTAACACCGGCAATTGACATCACAATATCTTTAATTTTTGGTTCTTGTGGAACATCATGCCAGCTTGGCTCAAAACGAAAAAACGTTTTAGCGTTTGAGATTTGATTTTTTATATTGTTTTCAGCTTGAGCAGAAATTTCATGAGCCTTATCAAAGCTAACATCTCCTCGCAATGTAATCGTTACATCACAAAAGATTGTATCGCCTGATTTTCTCATAAGAATTGGTCCAACTCCCAAAACACCTTCTGTATTTTGCGTAATGTCTCGCACTTTAGCTACAAGCCCAGGTGAAATAATGTCGGTAAGGTCCATCGCAGTACGATAAATCAGCTTCAAGCTTAATACTACAAGCAAAATTCCTAAAACTAATGCTGCAATAAAGTCTCCTTGGTAAAATCCAGTAGTTACAAGCAGGATTCCAACTATTGCAACAATAGTCGAACCAAGATCCATCATTGCATGGTAAAAGTCAGCCTTTAGTGTAGTGCCGCCAATTTTTTTGATAGATTTTCCTAAAAGGACAATTCTAAAAACATCAACACCGATAGTGTATATGCCAGCAGTTATAGCTAAGACTCCAGGTAATATTTCAGGTTCTGGACTATAAAGACGAGTTATTGCTTCATAAATGAAAAAGGCCGCAATTAGTAGAATTGCAATTCCGCCAAATAATCCACCAAGCGATTCAATTTTACCATGTCCATAAGTATGCTCTGCATCAGGAGGTTTTATTGCCCATTTTGCAGCTAAGAGAAGCACTAATGTGACTACACTATCTAAGAGGGCATGAGCACTATCCGTAATCAAACCTAAACTATTGAAAATTAACCCAAATGTCATTTCTACTGCAAAAGCCGACAATATTGCAAAAAGGGAAATCTTGAGAACCTGAGTTTTTTGCACAAACATGGTTATCTTACCACTTTCAGGTATTACTTATCTTATTACTAGTCTTCTAATTGAAGACAAATTATGCGACAATGTTATTTGTCTGAAAGACATTTCCTTCATTTACGAGTTAATTTGATCAAAGTATGCCTCATCATTATAGCATCAATGCTACTTTTCCCGATTTTTTCTAGTTTCAACGCGGAGGCAACTCATAATCCTCATCTTTTTGTTTCAGCAGAAAACCCCGTTTATGACAACCATTTTGCAGGTTCCATGGTAATTGAGGTAGTCGTAAGTGATCCAGATTATAATGATGTTGGTGAGGCAGAAGGTGAACCAGACGTTACCCTAAACGGAAATGATCTTAGGATGGTTCAAGCTACTGATGGAAAATGGTATGCATATTTTGCAAATATCAACGCTGTAAAAAGAGCAGATCAAATTGTTCTTGATGCAGGACTAGGAGCTGTAGGAAAAAGTTTAGACTTTGGCATCTTTTGTAGTAGTAGTACTGCTTCATCAGTTTTAGGAGTTGGTTTTTCTGACACAGCGGGAGTTGCAATTCCAGGACCTACTGGTCTTCCAGGTTCAACAAATGGAAATGCACCATTTACCGCCTGTACAGCATCTCCTGTTGGTGGTAATGAAAATAATGTGGTACGCAATCCAAAATCAGTTAACACAAACCCCTCTGTGCCCCCAGGGCAGATTGGCATTGATGTTTATGCTTGGCCCCTCATCCAATTATTTTCTTTTGATAACGTAGAGATAAAATACAATAGGCCTGGTGGTATAGAAAAAGTTCAACTAGAATATGATGATATTCTAAACATCTCGTCAATCACTGATAGAAAAGGGTATCCAAATAACGCAGAAGTTTTCTTAACTATTAATGATATCCAATTAAACCAAGATCCTACCGATGAAGATTCTTGGACATTTAACATAAATTCCCCCCAAGCAACCTTTTACCAAGCATTTAAAGAATCTGGTTCAGATTCTGGGAACAACAGTCCAGGTTTAATAAATTTAGTTCCACATCTCTCAAGTCTAGGTTTTGAAGATAATGGAAAATTAACTATGAATCTTGGAAATATTGCAAAATTAAAAACAAATAATCATCAACCAAATCTTTCAGTTTCAGATACTGTCAACACTTTTTCTCAAATTGTTACCTTAGTCGAATCTGAACCAAATTCTGCAATATTTGAAAATTTTGATTCAAGTAATGAATCAACCATTGGAATATTGGGAAATGCGCCACGAGGGCAATCGGCTATAATACAATATAACGACAAATCAACTTCAATACTTGCTGGCCCATCTACGGCATCCATATCCATGAATCCCCAAGGCAGTCAATTTAATGCAGGTCAGCAGGCCCCAGTAACAGTAGTTGATAATGATCAAAATGTAAATTCAGGCTCTAGAGACATCCTGAATGTTTTTAGAAGCACAGCAATTATTCCTTCCTTACAACTAGGTGATCCAGTAACTCTTGAGAAAACATCTAGTCTGAAATTTACTAATTCAACTGCACCTCTAACTGGTGGATTTGTAGTAGATTTTTCAATTCCAGATAAAAATTCAGATAGGCTAATCGTTAACACATCTCCTTTAGGTACCAAGACCTTTGAAGTGATCTCATTGAACATGGGAATAACTGCAGGTAAATTACAATCGTTATTCATTGATGATAACCTACAAAATAACTTTGGAACAAATTGGTTAAACTTTGATCTAAAATCATTTGAACAACAGCTAGGAATTTCTTCATTTTCTGACACCAGTATGTCTTTACATTTTGGCGGACTACCAGGAACAACTATAGTGCAAATTTTAGATCCAGGAGACATCTCATCAGGAAGAGGTTTAGTACAATTAGATAATACCGATATATCTGCAATTAATTCAATACCAAGCTCGTCTTCGGTTTTTTTGGTAATCAATTTTGATTCGTCTGATAATACAGCTCCTACTGGTATGCTATCTAATGAAAAAGACAGTCAACCAATAGTAATAGACTTTTTTTCTTTTGGGCAAAAAAATAGTCAAGAAATTAATAACGCAATTTACCGATTTGAATTAGAAGAAACTTCAAACAATTCTGGAATATTTGTGGGAACAATAGAGTATACAGTTACCAATCAAATCAATATTTTTGATTCAAATTTAATTACATCACTCCGAACAATTGATGACAGAATAAAATTCCTAGTAAATGACAGATTGATAGATGAGAAAGGAATCAACATTGCATATTCTGATATTGCAGAAGTTGGAGTTACTATTAGCACATCAACTAAAACTGACATTAAAACGCATTCAGGAACTGTGTCCTTTACATCCAATACCTATCGTTTTGGTCAACCAGTTTTTTTTGTTTTAAATGATCCTGATCTTAATCTAAAACATGATACAATTGAATCATATCAAGTTGTAAATAATCCTAATTCCCCCAATGTTGATACTGTTGGAACATCAAATGGTGAGATATTAGTAGAAATTTTAATCAAAGATTTTCGCTATAATCGTTGTACAATAAATGGAGTTGAACATGGAGGGCTAGCATCAACAGGATTTATTCTTGTAGAAACTGGATCTAATTCTGGTATTTTTGAGGGAAGTTTTAAAATGCCTACCCAAATCTGTGATAAAACAGGCACAAAATTGATTTCTACTGCAGGTGGAAGTCTTGATGCAAAATATCATGATTTCAGAGATTCTTCTGGAGAACAAAATATTTTCAGTGCAATTAGTTTTGGTTCTTCTTTGACTGGAGAAAATCTTACAAGTTTAAACTCTAAAAAATTCATTATTCCAGAGTATAAGAAAACAACCGAAGTAATTCTAAGTGGCAAAGTAAATAATTACAAACAAGGAACTACCATTGACATCACTCTGATTGGACCTGATTCATCATCAGAAAAATTTAGTGTGTTTGCAACACAGAAAGGAGAATACAAAGTAGTTTTTACTTTATATCATAATTCATTACTTGGTAATTACAAAGTTAGTGTGGATTATCATGACTCTCATATTGGAGATGAATTATTTCAAGTCTCAAAATATTTGGTACCTGAATGGATAAAAAACAATGCTAGGTGGTGGTCCTCAGATCAGATTTCAGACTCTGAATTTATCAGAGGAATAGAACATCTGATGGAAGAAAACATTATTGTTATTCCAGATTCGGTTAAATCACAAAGTACCGGACAAAATATTCCATTTTGGATAAAAAATACTGCAGAGTGGTGGTCCCAAGATATTGTATCTGATGATGAATTTGTTGCGGCATTAGAATTTTTGGTAAAGAATGGCATAATTAGGCTATAATCGAGTCAACTTTTCTTTCATTTAATACATAAATACCCTTGATCCTTGATAAAATCCAGCAAATGAGCCCGTTAGGACGTATATCATTGATTATTTTATCATTTACGATTTTATCATATGGGCTTATGGGAGCAATAAATGCTCAAACTCCACCGACAACATCAATCCCACCTCTTTCAGTTAAGACAGATTTGCCTTTGTATGCAGATGGAAACACGATCACCGTTTCGGGTTTTATAAAAAACCTTAACATCGATTATCCTGTTGATCTTACACTCATTATTCGTGATCCAACAGGAAATCTTGTTTCCATTAGCCAAATTACTCCAAAAGCAGATGGATCTTATGAAACAACATTCATTGCTTCAGGAACTTTCAAAGTAGGAGGAGAATATTCTGTTCAAGCATCATATAGTGGACAAAAAGCCACATCTACATTCCAATTTGTTGGTGGTCCAGGTTATACGCCACCACCAGTAGTGGAACCACCACCAGTAGTGGAACCACCACCAGTAGTGGAACCACCACCAGTAGTGGAACCACCACCAGTAGTGGAACCAGAACCAGTACCAATTTGTGGTCCAGGTACCCATTTAGAAAAAGGACTTTGTGTACCTGATGAAAAAGAAAAAGGAGGCGGATGCCTAATTGCAACTGCAGCATTTGGTTCTGAATTAGCACCGCAAGTTCAAATGCTACGAGAAATTCGAGATAATACTGTACTTAGCACTTTATCTGGAACTGCCTTTATGACAGGATTTAACGAGTTCTATTATTCATTCTCTCCAACAATTGCTGATTGGGAACGTGAAAACCCAATATTCCAAGATGCAGTTAGAATGACCATAACTCCACTATTGATGTCACTTTCGCTACTCAACCATGTCGATATAGATTCTGAGGAGGAAATGTTAGGTTATGGAATAAGTCTAATAGTTTTGAATCTAGGAATGTACTTTGTAGCGCCAGCTATTGTCATAGTAAAATTAAAGAAAAGATTCAAGAACCAATAGAATTTTTCTTTAGGTTATTATACTCAAACAAATCATGTTGTTTTAATGCATATAGAATACGAAGAATTTGAATCAGTTGAAGATATTTTCATGTACATGTCTTCTGTAGCACCACCAATGAAAAACACTCTCCCAATTAATTCTTACAAAGGGTATGTTTTCTCTTTTATCCCTCTTAGTCATTCAAATGGGGATGTTTATCTATTTATTTACACAAAAGGAAAGCTAGAAGGTAGAATTTTAGAATTTGACCCAAACACACACTCTTATAAAAAAGTCGAATCTATTGAAAGAGCAGATAAAAATTATTTTATTGTTCTGACACCAAAAAGAAATACTATTGCTGATGTAGCACTAGAAAAATTATAATCTCTTAGTTTCTATTTTAGGAGCACTAACTGATCTACTTCTTGCATATTTTTCTACAATTTCATCAGGCATTCTTCCATTGAAAAGATCTTTGCACAGACCACGCAAGTATCTCATTATTGCCCACGTTCCTGCTTTAATTATGCCATACATGAAAACCTTCATGGCTGGTCCGTAGGTCTTATTCCTAAGAATAATTGGAATAATGTCATTAATCACACGTAAGTTATTTTCCCAACACTTCCAAAATAGTGTGAATTGTGCCTCATTTAGATTACCAAAATGCATTGAATTTTTCTCACTAAAATCTTGATAAAGTAACGGTGCAACAAGACCTCTAAAGTTTGTTGCTCTAAAATCTGTCATCATGTCTATTGTATATTGAACCTCATCGGGTGTTTCATCAGGCCAGCCAATGATTATAGTTGCTGCTGGGAACCAATGGTTTTCATTTAGTATCTTTGCACCTTCTCTTACCACACTTCCCCATTCATCAGTTGAAAATGGTTTTGTCTTGACTCCAAGATGTTTTTTGACCATTCTTGGAGCTACTGTTTCAATTCCAAGATTTGTAGAAAGCCACCTTCCATTTTTTTGCATCTCATTTATTTCAGAAATATCATGAAGAAGTTTCGGGTCTGCTGCTACTGCTGAGAAAGTCATATGAGTAGTGCCAATAAAGTTTGGACCTAAACTTTTCAAGCCTCTCCATAACTCGGTAATGGCATCTCTGTTGGGTATAAACTCTCTATTATCGCATCCGTAAAGTAGCATTTCATCTGAATGTAACCAAATTGAATCAAAGCCATAATCTAGATTGATTTTTGCTTCATGCTTTAATCTTTCAAGAGGCAAATCTTTTTTAGATCTTTTATTTACATCACAAAAATCACAACCCCTGCCACATCCTCGCATTGCTTCAATTAGCGAATTGACTGTGGGACCTTCAATAATTGGAATGTTTTGAATATTTTTAACAAAACAATGCATTAATTCTGGTGCATCTCCTTTTTCTAAATCATTAAATAAATCTAGAGCTAATTCATCAGCCTCACCAACTACCACAGTGTCGATTCCATGAATTTTCATTCTATCAGATTTTGCAAGCTCCCATGCACCATTTCCTCCAACTACAACTTTAAAGTTGTATTTTTTCTTTAATTGAATAATATTTGCACACATTTTTTTGAATTTCATCGCCACATATGATAATTTTTCTGGAGACATTGTTGTTGTAACAGGAGCCATTCCAAGTGGATCCATTACATTAATTCCAACTACTTTTGTATCTGGACCAATGGATTTTTCAAGATAATCTGGATTTGCCACAAAAACTTCGTCCTTTTTGTAACCTTGTAGTAGTGCACTCTCTACACGTCGTAACCCCACCTGAGCTACCTTTGCTTCACCGGTTACTAGGTCAGTCTCAACAGGGGGGCAAAAAACTTTGTCAAAAACCCATTCTGGAAGAACTTCATATGGTCCACACGCAATAAACCCATAAAGAAAATTTCCTCTATAGTTAGTCATCAGACTACGGTCTGCGGTAAGAACTATTCGCTTGCCTGACAACGCCTAAAATTCCTTCCAGCATGATATAAATCATTTACGAAGAGACTTCATAAATTATTTATCTAGGAATGATACGAAGAATCGCTTATGAAGGAAATTAGTGAGCCTCGACATCTAGAGCCTCACCTGAATGAGACAAGCTCCATGCGAGACTTTGTTTTTGGGTTTGGTGATGGAGTAAATACTTCATTGGGACTTGCTGCAGGAGTTGGTGGAGCTGCAGTTTCATCAGATCTTATTATTCTTGCAACATTAGTCGCAATGTTTACCGGTGCAAAGGCAATGGCAGTTCAAAATTATCTTGCAGTAAAATCCCAACGGGAATTATTAACCTCAGAAATTAATAGAGAAAACTGGGAAATTGAAAATAAACCAGAAGATGAAAGAAAAGAAATAGAAGATATCTATAAAGCTAAGGGTTTTACAGGAAAAGATCTTGAAATGATTGTAGATAAAATTACTTCTGATAAAAAAGTCTGGTTAGATACTATGCTTACTGAGGAATTAAATTTGAATTTGGAAATTCTTGGCCATCCAATAAAAAGTGCATTTCGAATGTTTGGTGCATTCTTAGTTGGAGGAATCTTGCCAATAATTCCATTTTTCTTTAGTTCAGGATTTACTCCTCTTTTTATTGCAATAGGGATTAGTCTTACTGCCTCGTTCGTAGTTGGTGCAGTAAAATCAAGAATGGCAAATACAAGTTTGATTAAAGGAGGAATAGAGATGGCAGGTTTGGGAACTGGTATTGCATTAATTGGATATGGAGTTGGTAGTGAATTAGCTAGTATCGGAATTGTTAATGTTTAGTTCTTTTCATATTGATTCTGTTAGCAATACTTGCTGCCATCGCACCTGCACCTATCCCATTATCTATATTCACAACTGCCAATCCTAAGGAACAACTTTGTAACATTGAAGCTAATGCAGCAATTCCTTTTTCTCCATAACCATATCCAACAGATGTTGGTACTCCAATTACAGGTACATTAACTGATGAGGAGACAAGTGTTGCTAATGCCCCTTCCATGCCGGCAACTACAATTATTGAATCAACTTCTTTTTTGATAAATTCTTTGAGAACTGGTATTACTCTATGTAAGCCTGCTACGCCAACGTCATAACTACTAATACATTGACAATTCATTGCTTCACACATGAGTCTAGCTTCTTCGGCCACGCCTATATCAGAAGTGCCTGCAGTTAAAATTCCAACCTTTCCTTTGTTTTTTTTCAATGGTTTTTTGTAAATTAAAATTGACGTTGAATTTTTCCCAATTTCAGTTTTTAATTTGCTTTTCTTGGAAAATTCTAAGATTTTATTATAATCATTTTTTTTTAATCTTGAAACAAGTATTGAATTAGATTTTTTTAAAACTCTTTGGATTATTTTTTTTGTTTCACTTAATTGTTTTTGTTCTGCAAATATTACTTCGGGTATGCCGCGTCTATACTTCCTTCCAGTATCAATTTTTGCAAAATCTTCTATTTTTTCAAGAGAATAAAGTGATAATAACTTACGTGCATTAGGAACAGTTATTTTCCCAGACTTTAATGAATTAAGAATTTCATCTAATTCCAATATTATTCATTCGATATAATTCAGTTAAAAATCTAATCAGATATTTAAATTTGAAATGGCGTTTTTCACACTATCTGCTGATTTCTGAAGGCTATTTTTTTCTTCATCATTTAATTCTAACTCAATTATTTTTTCAACACCGTTTTTACCAATCACTGCAGGAACTCCCATAGTAATGTCTGAAAATCCATATTCACCATCCAGCGCTGTTGCTACTGGGATTACCTTTTTTTGATCTCTTACAACAGATTCTATAATAGTAGAAATCGCATTACCAGGGGCATGTATAGTAGCACCTTTTTGTTCAATTACTTTTGCAGCAACCTCTCTAGTATCTTGCACTAATGCATCAAGTTTATCTTTTGTAAGAAGTGAAGTTAATGGGATTCCAGACACAGATGAAAATCTTGTTAATGGTAACATATTTTCTCCATGTTCTCCTATAACTAAAGCACGAATTGAACTTCGTGAATGTCTAGTTGCTTCATGAATAAATTGAATGAATCTTGAAAGGTCTAACATATTTCCCATGCCAAATATTCTATTTCTTTTAAAACCTGAAACTTTGTATGCCACGTGAGTCATAGGATCAAGAGGATTTGTAACTGGAATTATCATGGAATCTTTAGCATGTTTTTTTATATTCTCTACAACATCTTTCACAATACCAGTATTGATCTTCAAGAGATCCATTCTAGTCATTCCTGGTTTTCTTCCAGAACCAGCTACAACTACAACAATCTTTGAATCTTTCATCTCTGAATAATCGTTTGAACCTCGTACTTCAACATCTATTCCTTTTTCCGATAGCATGTGATTCAAATCCATTGCTTCTCCTTGCGGTAAACCTTTGACAATATCTAGTAAAAGAATTTGATCATCTAATTTCTTTAATGCTGTAAAAAGGGCTGCAGCAGCACCCACTTTTCCTGAACCGATAATAGTAATCATGCCATGCGGTCTTAATACTCAATAATTAAATCTAGTGGATTTTAAATTCTTTTCAACAGAATTTATATTCATTTTATTGATCTGAAAATTATGGTAATTGTAATTGATTCTCAGATTGCAGGAATATCTGGAGACATGTTACTTTCTGCCTTTGTGGATTTAGGTGCAAACAAATCAAAAATTATCAGGGCAATTAAAATAGCTGAAAATCATTTAAGCGGTTCAACTATTAAAAATATTGATTTTGGTAAAGTAAAAAAATATGGAATAGAAGCAACTGAATTAATTTTTGATATTGATGACAAAACTCATGAACGTAAAGGAATTGAAATTCAAAAATGCATTGAAAATTCATTAAATGAAATTGGTCTTTCAGAAAAGGCAAAAACATTTGCTAAAGCAAGCATTGAAACTCTAATGAAGGCTGAATCGAAGATTCATGGATCTCCACTCTCATCAGTTCATTTTCATGAAGCATCTAGCATTGATACTGTAATTGATATAATAGGAACTGCCACTGCAATCGATGATTTAAAATTATTTGAAGATGAATTTGTATCAACTCCTGTGGCAGTGGGTGGTGGAACTTTAACATTCTCTCATGGAACAACTTCTAATCCAGCAAGTGCAATTTTAGAAATTTTGAAAAATTCAGGAATAATTATTTCAGGAGGTCAGGTAAAGGAAGAATTGACTACGCCAACAGGTGCAAGTATGTTAGCTAGTCTAACAAAAACATGTTTGGATTTTTACCCAAAAATGAAAGTAAATTCTATAGGTTATGGGGCAGGCAAGAAAAACTTTGATGGATTTTCAAATGTTTTAAAAATCATTCAAGGTGAAAAAACCAAGGATTTTCAACACGATATGGTTCAAGTCTTAGAAACAAATGTAGATGATGTATCTGGTGAAGTGCTAGGAAATTTAATTGAAAAAATAATGGCTTATGGGGCCAAAGATGTTACCATTACTTCAGCAATTACGAAAAAAGGACGGCCAACCAATCTTGTTTCGGTTATTTGTGATTCTGAGTCAATGAACGCAATACTTGAATTATTAGTTTCAGAAACAGGGACTCTTGGAGTTCGTGTTCGTACTTCAGAAAGATACACTGTACCTAGGACAGTTGAAAAAATACCTATCACTATTCAAGGTTCAAATTTTCAGGTAACCTGTAAAATTACCTATGATGGAGACTCAATAAAAAATTTTAAAGTAGAATTTGATGATATTAAATTAATTTCAAATACAATTAACCAGTCATTCAAAAAAACTGAAGAATTAATTCGAATAGCGATTAAGGAAAAACTAGGCCTAAAATGACAAAACTAGATAAACTCATCAATTGGTTTAATGAAAAAGATAGAGTCTTGGTAGCCCTTTCTGGTGGAGTAGATAGTGCATTGGTTGCATATGCTGCATTTCAAAATTTAGGAAATTCAGCTACGGCTGTTACTGCTGATTACAAAACTCTTTCGCGGGATGAATTAAGTTCTGCACAAAGAGTTTGTTCTGAAATAGGAATTAAGCAAATTGTAATTAATTATAATGAATTAGAAAATGAAAATTTTGTTCGAAATGACAAAAACCGATGTTTCTATTGCAGAGATGAATTAGCAAAAAATCTTTTTGAACTTGCAAAGAAACTTGGTGCAGATACCTTAGTAGATGGAACCCAGTTAGATGATTTGGACGATTACAGACCAGGCATTAATGCACTCAAATCCAATGGAATTCATAGTCCACTAGTAGAAACGGGATTTACAAAAAAACAGGTACGAGATGAAGCTAAAAGAATTAATCTATCAGTTTTTGATAGACCATCCAATTCCTGCTTGGCATCTCGTATACCTTGGGGGCAGAGAATAAGTGCTGAGAGACTAACCAGGATTGAAGTCGGAGAGTCAATTGTGAAACAAACACTTGGTGCAAATCAGGTAAGAGTAAGAGATCTTGATGGGGTAGCGAAAATTGAAGTTGGTAAAAATGAATTGGAACTATTTTCTAATAAATTGAAAATGGATGAAATAATTTTAAAATTAGAACAAATTGGTTTCAAATCTGTGATTATTGATCCAGAAGGATACAAATCTGGGAAAATCAACGTTATAGCTGATTGATCTATCTAGATAACGCAGCTTCAACACCTGTTCACGAACAGGTTTTTCATGAGATGATTCCTTTTTTCCAAGATCAATTTGGAAATCCATCATCAATTCATAGATATGGAAGATTCGCTCAAAGGGCAATTCAAAATGCAAGAAAACAAATCGCCCATTTGATAAATTCTGAACCAAATGAAATTCTCCTCACTTCTGGTGGAACAGAATCTAACAACACTGCTCTCTTTGGATTAGCTCACGCAACAAAAGGAAATCACATAGTTACCTCATCAATTGAACACGAAGCAATTTTGGAACCATGTAAGAAACTGGAAAAAGAAGGATTTGAAATTACATACATCCCTGTCGATAATTCAGGCTTAGTTAATTCAAAAGATATTGAAAAATCGATTACACCTGAAACTTGTCTAGTAAGTATTATGTTTGCAAATAATGAGATAGGAACAATACAACCAATTCAAGAGATTTCTAAAATATGTCATGATAAGCAGATAGTTTTCCATACTGATGCAGTTCAAGCAGTTGGCAAAATCAAGATAGATGTCAAAGAATTGGGTATTGACATGTTATCGATATCATCCCACAAAATTAATGGACCAAAAGGAGTAGGAGCTCTTTACATAAAAAAAGGGATTAAAATTATTCCTTTCATTTATGGAGGTGGGCAGGAAAACGGCATGAGATCAGGAACCGAAAATGTAGCAAGTATTGTTGGATTTGGTAAAGCATGCCAACTTGCTCAAGAGAATATGAAGCAAAATATTTTACACCTACAAAATATTAGAAATAATTTAATCGCAAAAGTAATGAAGGAGATACCTTTGGTAACACTAAATGGCCACTCCGACCAAAGAATAGCTAATAATGCACACTTCACATTCCTTGGTGTAAATGGAGAAGACCTTATTATCAAACTTGATGAAAATGGAATTGCTGCATCAACAGGTTCTGCTTGTTCTGTCAGAGTGCAAAAGGAGTCCCATGTTCTAAAGGCAATGGGATTTTCTCATGATCAAATTGCTGGATCACTACGTTTGACAGTTGGCATATCAAACACTGATTCAGAAATTGAAAAAACTGTTGAAATATTAAAAAAAGTTGTTAAAGAACTTCGAGCATTTTCTCCTCTTAAAGAAAAATATGGCTTTTAGAAATTTGAGTTAGTAGGCTTTTGTAACTGGTATTGGGTATTTTGATGATAGAAGTATTATACAGACGATCCCTACTACTAGAATCAGCGTAGCAATACTTCCAAATTCCGGAACCACAAAAGTTCCAATAATCTCTATATCTGATTCTCCTTCTTCAAATTCAATTGTGATTGTCCTTGAATCTATATCGGTGGCAATTTCCTTGTATGGGACTTCTACTCCATCAATTAGAATAATAAAACTATCATCCGTACTATCATTTTTTTTTGCATCTATTGACTCGCGAGGTAAATCTAATGTGATAGAACCATCATCTTCAGTTTCTACGATGGCAATTAAAGCAAAAATCTCTGGATCAATCATCATATCTTTTACAGTTGCCCCTCTTACAGTATAATGTACATCAAAAGTTCCATAACTTCCTGCATCGACCTCAAAAATATCCGTTGTCTCTATAACAGAAAGTTTAGTATTGTATTCAAAATTTGTTTCAACCTTGTAACTAGCACCATAAGATGCTCTTACAATATATTTTCCATCTTTTTGCCATAGTGGTCCCTTAGCAAGCATAGTGTGTGTAAATTTTCCATCTTGTGCAACAGTGATTTGTGCAATATCAACTAAATTACCTTCATGAAAAATTTGTAATGTCACTGGGGTATCCAATATAACAGCTGTAACATTTCCAGAAATAACAATCGTATCTCCTTCTTCATAAGAATTTTCAGAAGTTATGAGTGTAAGTAATTCATCAGTTTGCGCAAATGCTGAAAATGTAGATAAAGACAATATCATACTAGCTAAAAATACAATAATGTGTTGTTTCATAAAAGAATAAAATATCAATTGTATATTTCTTTTACTATTTAATTGTGGATTTAAAATAAAAAATGAAAAAAGATGAAGATCTTAGTATTTTGGTAATACATTCAACCTTGTTCTTGAAGATACGGCAATTATTGATATAATTGCGACTGCGAGAATTAATGCTGCAATAGCGCCAAACTCTGGTATTGCGAAGGTACCAATGATTTCTATCTCTTCTGCTCCGTTAGGGAACATAATTGTAACTGTTCTTGTAGTATCTGTGACAGATTCTTCAGAGTCTACCTCTTCTCCATCCACTAGGACAAAGAGCGGGTCAGTACTTGATTTTGTATCTAGTACATTTCTTGGAATTTCAAGTTTTAACATTCCATCACTACTAGTGTTGATGTTAATTGTCATTGAGGTTGTCGCCTGATTGATTCTTGCACTAGTTACTGTTGCACCAGAAATACTGTAGGGTATGCAATAATTACTTGCACCTACTCTTGCAGTTAATTCACCTGGGGCACATTCGAAACCAATAACAGATGCTCCAGTTAGTTGGACTAGAACTTTATTGTTAATTTGTTGGCTTCCATATGTTACTTTGATAGTATAGGTACCGTCGTATTTCCATGAATCTCCTGCAGTACTTAGCGTTGTCTTATATTTTCCATCGCTGCCGATTTTAAGTTGATCAACTTCAACTATGTTATTGAATGGTGCTGGACCAATCACTGTTAGTCCAATCTCTGTTCCAAGCCTTGCGGAAGCTACGCTTCCTTCAATAGTGATAGTTGACTTGTGATCATATACAGCTTTATCGGTCCAAACCCTGATGGGTATATCTAATTGTGCAGCTTGTTCTCTTTTCATTTCAGAGGCTGGATCAGGACAATCTGGACAAGCCTCTTCATCATAGTATCCTTGAGCAAATACTGCTGAAGTAGATGTTGCTAATACTGCGGCTATAATGGCTATTGCCACATACGACGTACGTGTATTCATCTTGTTTGCGGTTGAGTAAATTGACTATTTATGTATATTTAAAAAATGAAAAAAGATGAAGATCCTAGTATTTTGGTAAAATGCTTAGTCTTGTCTTTGCTGATACGCAATTATGGATATGATCGCAATTGCCAGAATCAAGGCTGCAATTGTACCAAATTCTGGAACTACAAATGACCCAATAATCTCAATTTCTTCAGCTCCATCTGGGAATGCTATTGTTAAAGTCCTATCTGTATCAGTGGTTGTTTCCTCAAATTCTACCTCTTCACCGTCAATTAGAACGAAGAAATTATCATCTTGTCCGTTGATTTTTGCATCGATCAAAGCTCTAGGTAATGTAATCTTTAATTCTCCATCACTTGTGGTTTTGATTGCAATAATCAATGAATTTGCTTCGTCATCTGGGGTTACGCTAAGTACGCTACCTCCCTTAATTGTATAGCTTAGCACAAAGTTAGTTCTGTCTACTCCTATTGTTCCTGTTGGCTTGGTAGTTATGCCCTCTGACCCGCTAAACTCAAACGTTGTCTCTGCTGTTCTAGATTGAGTGCCATATAGTACCTTTATAGTGTATGTCCCTTTTGACTTCCATAGACCACCGCCAGCAAAGATTTCTGTACTAAAGGTCTTATCGGGACTAATATCAATTTGTTCAATTGTAACAAGATTGCCATTTGCCGCAAAAACTTGAAGACTCACTGGGGTTCCTGAAAGAAGATCTCTGACTTGACCAGAAATCACTACAGTATCACCATCGTTATAAGACTCCTTATCAGTTGTGACAACAATTCCTGAAAGGTCAAGATCACCTGTTTGTGCAAAAGCAGATCCTCCACCTATGCTGACAATAATAATTGCATACAAGATGAATGCTTTTAGATGAGTACTCATTGTCAATATCGGGCTTAATAATACTATTTAACTTTATGCAAAAAATTCTTGACTAAATCGGCGAATTATGGTTTCATTTTCAGATTAGATATATATTAACCACACCGTGATTTTTTTCAGTTTGTGTAAATTATTGATGCTTACAGCTAATGTTGAACTTGGGGGTGTTGTTTTTGGCAACTAAGAGAAATCCAGTTCTGGTACCAGATCATGTTTATGTTCCAAAACATGAGATTATGACAATAAAAGAAGCAGAGGATATTTTAATAAAATTTAATTGCAAACCCACTGAATTACCATTGATTTTCGTTAATGATCCTGCAATAATAGGTCTTGGTGTAAAACCAGGAGATATGATCAAAATTACAAGAAAAAGTGCGACAGCTGGAGAGAGTATGTATTATAGATATGTGGTAGAAGTTTAATGGCAGATTCATCCAATAAACGCTGGCCAATTATTCATGACTTGCTTAAAAGAGAAGGCATTGCACGTCAACATCTAAATTCTTTTGACGAATTTTTGGAAAGAGGATTACAAAGTATCATCAACGAAGTAGCTCAAATAGAAATCGAGAATGCAGAGTATCCATACAAAATCCAACTTGGAAAAATAAAGCTTCAACAACCAAGAATGATGGAACTTGATGGTTCCATTACTCACATTACCCCTGCAGAGGGTAGATTACGAAATGTCTCATATTCTGCTCCTGTGATGATGGAAGCTAGTGTTGTTGAAGATGGAAAAATCCTAGAATCACGTTTTGTACACATAGGTGACATTCCAGTTATGGTAAGATCAAATGCATGTATTTTGAACAATTTTTCTACACAAAAGTTAATCGAGCATGGTGAGGATCCACATGATCCTGGAGGTTATTTCATCATTAATGGTTCTGAAAGAGTTATTGTTGGCTTGGAAGATCTTTCATACAATAAAATAATTGTTGATAAAGAAACTGTTGGCGGAAATATTGTATTCAAAGCTAAAGTTTATTCATCAATTGTAGGCTATCGCGCAAAACTTGAGTTAATGATGAAAGGTGATGGTCTAATAGTTGCAAGAATTCCTGGCTCACCTGTTGATATTCCAGTAGTTACATTAATCCGAGCTCTTGGATTAGAGTCAGACAAAGAAATTGCAGCTGCAGTATCTCTTGTTGATGAAATTCAAGATGAACTTGAGGGCTCATTTGAAAAAGCCGGTGATGTTCCCACTCCAAAAGATGCTATCGTATACATTAGTAAGAGAATTGCACCTGGAATGTTAGAAGAATTTCAAATTAAAAGAGCAGAAACTTTGCTTGACTGGGGACTTTTACCTCATCTTGGAAAACATCCAGAAAACAGAAAAGAAAAAGCTCAATTTCTTGGTGAAGCTGCATGTAAACTTCTTGAATTAAAACTAGGTTGGATATACCCTGATGACAAAGATCACTATGGTAATAAAGTTATAAAATTTGCTGGACAAATGTTAGCCGACTTATTCAGAACAGCTTTTCGAAATTTGGTGAGAGACATGAAATATCAACTTGAAAGATCAGGACAAAAAAGAGGAATAAATGCTGTCGCTGCAGCAATAAGACCTGGAATTGTTACAGATAAACTCAATAATGCAATTGCAACTGGAAATTGGGGAAGAGGAAGAGTAGGGGTTACACAATTACTTGATAGAACCAATTACCTATCTACAATTAGTCATCTTAGAAGAGTTCAATCTCCATTAAGTAGAACTCAACCCAACTTTGAAGCTAGAGATTTACACGCAACTCATTTTGGACGAATTTGTCCCAGCGAAACTCCGGAAGGCTCTAACTGTGGATTAGTAAAAAATTTGGCTCTTTCAGGAATTATTTCAGTCCATGTTCCATCAGAAGAAATTGTTGAAAAAATATTCGATTTAGGAACTGTACATTTTTCCGAAGGAAAAAGTGATTTGAAACGCGATGGAGCTCGGGTATTTGTTGATGGGAAGCTGATTGGATATTATCGTGATGGTGAAAAATTAGCAGAATCATTACGTGAATTAAGAAGAAGTTCAAAAATTCACCCTCACATTGGAATTTCTTTCCATAAATCAGAAATTGAAAATGCCACCAAGAGGTTATATGTAAATTGTAATGCTGGTCGGGTTTTACGTCCACTTATAATTATCAAGGAAAACAAATCTATGTTAACCCAAGATCTTATTGACAAAGTTTCAAAGAAATTACTGTCATGGAATGACCTTCTTCGAATGGGAGTGATTGAATTGATTGATGCTAATGAGGAAGAAAACTGTTTCATTGCTTTTGAAGAAAAGGAATCTAAAAAACATACTCATATGGAAATTTTCCCATCTGCAATCCTAGGTGCAGGGGCATCCATAATTCCATATCCTGAACATAATCAATCTCCTAGAAACACCTACGAATCAGCAATGGCAAAACAAAGCCTTGGATTTTCTACTCCAATGATGAATACTAGTACTTATGTAAGACAACACTTGATGCTTTATCCACAAACCCCAATTGTTACTACTAAAGCTATGGGACTGCTAGGTTTAGAGGAGAGACCTGCAGGGCAAAATTGTGTTGTTGCCGTATTGCCTTTTGACGGTTACAATATTGAAGATGCAATTGTTCTAAGTAAAGCATCAGTTGATAGAGGACTGGCTAGAACATTTTTCTATAGAATCTATGACGCTGAAGCCAAACAATATCCAGGAGGAATGCGTGATAATTTTGAAATACCAAATGCTGAAGATAACATTCGTGGTTATAAAGGCGAGAAAGCTTATCGTCTACTTGAAGAAGATGGAGTAATAGCTACTGAATCACCAGTTCTTGGTGGTGATATTCTAATTGGTAAATCTAGTCCTCCTAGATTTATGGAAGAATATAGAGAATTTGAAGTGAAAGGTCCATACCGACGTGATACATCAATTGGTGTTAGACCATCTGAAACCGGTGTAGTAGATACTGTAGTCATGACTCAATCAAACGAAGGAGGAAAGATGTACAAAATTAGAGTTAGAGATATGAGAATTCCTGAAATTGGGGATAAATTTGCTTCACGACATGGACAAAAAGGAGTTTTGGGAATTTTAGCTAACAATGAAGATTTACCATACACTGCAGAAGGAATTTCTCCAGACATTCTAATCAATCCACATGCATTCCCATCCAGAATGACTGTTGGCATGTTTATGGAATCAATTACTGGAAAAGCTGCTGCTTTACGAGGAGAAAAATTTGATGGTTCTGCCTTTGTTGGAGAAAAAATGGATGAAGTCAAAAAAGTAATGGATGCTACTGGATTCAAATATTCTGGAAAAGAGATAATGTATGATGGTAGGACAGGCAAACCATTTCCAGTAGAAGTATTCATTGGTGTTGTGTATTACCAAAAACTTCACCACATGGTTGCAGATAAGATTCATGCAAGAGCAAGGGGTCAAGTTCAAATGTTAACCAAACAACCAACTGAAGGAAGAGCCAGAGGAGGAGGACTTAGATTTGGAGAAATGGAACGAGATTGTCTTATAGCTTACGGCGCATCCATGATTTTAAAAGATAGATTATTAGACGAATCTGATAAATCTGACATTTACGTATGTGAAAGATGTGGTTTAGTTGCATATCATGACGTAAAACAGAGAAGATATGTTTGCAGAGTGTGTGGTGATAAAGCAAAAGTTTCATCTGTTTCAGTTGCGTATGCATTCAAATTATTACTCCAGGAAATGCAGAGTCTAAATATTGCTCCAAGACTTTTGATAAAGGAGAAGGTATAATGTCACTTCAAACCATAAAATCAATTGATAGTATACGATTCTCAGTTTGGTCACCGACTGAAATTAGGAAATATTCTGTAGCTGAAATCACTGCTCCTGAAACATATGATGAAGACGGAATGTCCGTTCAGGGAGGATTGATGGATGGAAGACTTGGCACATTAGAACCTGGCCAAAAATGTCTTACCTGTGGAAATACCGCTGCTAGATGTCCTGGTCATTTTGGCCATATTGAATTAGCAGAACCAGTTTTACACATTGCTTTCATTGACAATATTTACAAGCTTTTGCTTTCAACCTGTAGGTCCTGTTCAAGGTTGAGAATGTCACAGGAAGACCTTGATAAATTCGCAATAATTCGAAAACGGGAGGCAGCTTTTACAATAATTTCTCAAAAGCGAATTCCAGAACAAATTTTAGAGAAAGCAAAAAAAGCAAAAGAATGTCCTCATTGTGGTAAACCTCAATATGATCTAATTTTTACAAAGCCTACAATTTTTATTGAAAAAACTGAAATCGGTGAAAATAGATTACTGCCAATTACAATTAGGGAGAGGTTTTCACAAATTATTAATGAAGATCTTAAACTCTTAGGTTATGATCCAGACACTGCAAGGCCAGAATGGTTCATTTTACAAGCTCTTCCAGTTCCTCCAGTAACCGTTAGACCCTCAATCATTTTAGAAACGGGAATTAGATCCGAAGATGATCTAACCCACAAAATGGTTGATATCATTAGGGTGAATCAAAGACTAAAGGAAAGTAAAGAAGCCGGAACTCCACCACTTATTGTACAAGATCTTGTTGATTTGTTACAATATCATGCTACGACATATTTTGATAATGAGGTTTCAGGAATTCCACAAGCTCATCATCGTTCAGGAAGACCTCTAAAGACTTTAACTCAAAGATTGAAAGGAAAAGAAGGAAGATTCCGTGGCTCACTTTCTGGAAAAAGAGTTGACTTTTCAAGCAGAACAGTAATTTCCCCTGATCCTAATCTTGACTTGTCAGAAGTAGGCGTCCCTGAATCAGTTGCCATGAAACTTACTATCCCAGAAATAGTAACCGAGTGGAATATAGAACGAATGAAAAAAATTGTAATTAATGGCCCTAGTAAATTTCCTGGTGTTAACTACATTGTAAGACCAGACGGTGTAAAGATTAGATTAGATTTTGTTGAAGATCGTCAAACAATTGCTGATAATTTAGAAATTGGTTATTTGATTGAAAGACATCTCGCAAATGGAGACATTGTTCTGTTTAACAGACAACCTTCTCTTCACCAAATGTCTATAATGGCTCATTATGTCAGAGTTTTACCAGGTAAGACATTTCGATTACATCCATCTGTCTGTCCACCATACAATGCAGACTTTGATGGCGATGAAATGAATTTACATGTACCACAAAGTGAAGAAGCAAGGTCAGAGGCAATTTTATTGATGAGAGTGCAAGACCAACTAATATCCCCTAGATACGGAGGTCCAATTATCGGTGCACTACGAGATTTTATTACTGGTGCTTATCTTCTTACCAAAGACGGTACTACACTTACTCCCCAAGAATTTTCAAATTATGCTATGTTAGGTGGATATGAAGGTGATCTTCCAACTCCTGCAACTAAAGACAAGGATGGTCCTTTATACACAGGAAAACAGCTATTCTCACTCTTCCTTCCTGAAGACTTTAACTATGTAATGACCTCAAAATGGTCTAAGGGAACAAAAGGAATCCCAAAAGATGTTGTTATTAAGAATGGTCAGCTTATCAGCGGTGTAATCGACAAATCATCAATTGGTGCAGAAGAGGCAGAAAGTGTTCTACATAGAATCGCAAAAGATTATGGGAATGCACAAGCAAAAAACTTCCTTAATTCAGTTTTGATTATGGTTAAGCAGTTCATCACACATTATGGATTCAGCTATGGATATTCTGATCTTGAATTGCCTGAAAAAGTTAAACAAAAAATTCTAGATGACATAGAAGCTAGCTACGAAAAAGTTTATGATCTCACAGAAGAAGCAAAAAAAGGAACTCTAAAACTTACTAGAGGACTTTCTGCAAAAGAGGCACTTGAGGCATACATTGTTAACGAATTATCCAAAGCTAGAGATGCTGCAGGAAGTATGGCCGATCAATCTTTTGATGAAACTAACGCTGGAAGAATCATGGCTACTACTGGAGCTAGAGGCTCATCACTAAATATTGGTCAGATGGCTGGTGCATTAGGTCAGCAATCAAGACGTGGAGAAAGACTGCTTACTGGATACAACAATCGAGCTCTACCACACTTCAAAGAACATGAAAATAATCCTGACTCTCATGGTTTTGTAAAATCAAACTACAGAGAGGGTTTGTCAGCAATAGAATTTTTCTTCCATGCTATGGGTGGAAGAGAAGGGCTAGTAGATACAGCCGTTAGGACTCAACAAAGTGGGTATATGCAACGTCGATTAATCAATGCTTTAGAACATATCAAATTAGAATATGATGGAACTGTAAGGGATCCACACGGACACATCATGCAATTCTTGTATGGTGAAGATGGAATTGATGTTGCAAGAAGTGATCATGGAGAAGCATTTAACATTAACAGATTGATTGAATCACAAACAATTGTAGATACTGGTAAAAAATCTACAAAGGACGAAACAAGTGAGCTTGCTAAAAAATATACAAAAACTTACAATTCACGATTGAAAAATTTAGTAACAGAAGCTCTTCTAGATGCCAAAATAAGTAAAGAAGGAATTGAAAAAGTATGCAAGAAAGGACTTGACCTTTACAATAAAGCTAAAGTTGAACCAGGTCAAGCCGTAGGCATAGTTACTGCCCAATCAATAGGAGAACCAGGTACTCAGATGACTCTGCGAACATTTCACTTTGCAGGAATTAGAGAGCGAAACGTCACACTTGGACTACCAAGATTAATTGAGTTAGTAGATGCTAGAAAAAAACCGGTTACTCCAACTATGGACATCTATCTTGAAAAAGAATCAAAAACATCACGAGAAAAAGCAATTGAGGCTGCTAGAAATATTTTACAAACCAAAGTTAGTGCATTAATTTCTGAAAGTGAAACAGACTATTCTACTGAAATTAAACTACATTTGAATGCTAATAGATTGAAAGAGCGAGGATGCACAGTAGAGGATGTAGAAGCAGCACTTGAATCAAATAAAAAATTCAAAAGCGAAACAAATGGACTCACTATAACTCTAAAATTAGTAGATGAATCTGATGCGCCAACTGCTATTACCATTAGAAATAAGATTCTAAATACAACTGTAAAGGGCGTTCCAGATATTGGACGAGTTACAATTGTGCAAAAAGATAATGAATGGGTTATACAAACAACTGGCTCTAACCTTGCAAAGGTCTTAGAAGTTCCAGGAATAGATAAGAAAAATGTTAGAACCAACAATGTATTTGAAATTGCAGGTACGTTAGGAATTGAAGCTGCTAGAAATGCCTTGATAAATGAATTAAGTTCAACTCTTGAGGATCAAGGTTTGGAAGTTGATATTAGATACCTTATGCTAGTAGCTGATACAATGTGTTCTAAGGGATATATGCAACAGATTGGCAGACATGGGATTGCTGGTACAAAAGATAGTGTGTTAGCACGAGCTGCATTTGAGATTACAGTTCCAACAATCGCACATGCAGCACTTCAAGGTGAGATTGAACGCCTTAAGGGAATTACTGAAAATGTTATTGTAGGTAGCAATATTCCCATAGGAAGTGGTACGGTTGATCTTTACATGCAGATTTCAAAGAAAACCTAGTGAGTGTAATAATTTTTATTTTAAAAATAGGGTATGAATTCTACACAATTATTAAATATTGATTAGAAAGGTG
>Ga0209541_10002311_pt1 | contig 36234 bp, 45 predicted proteins | sample RifCSPlowO2_01_FD_184027 | JGI IMG/M metagenome (GOLD analysis project Ga0209541, IMG submission 184027) | Groundwater microbial communities from Rifle, Colorado - Rifle CSP2_plank lowO2_0.1 (SPAdes) (version 2) | ecosystem: Environmental > Aquatic > Deep subsurface > Groundwater | place...
TAAATTCATCTCCAAGAGAATTATGAAAAAAGAGAATATCTCCAAGCTGTATCATTCTAGGAAGCTTTCTCAGATAATCAATATTCTCCTCAAAAAATTTGCTCTCATCATATTTTTCTGCAGCCTCTATATCGTGATTTCCCTTTAAACTATAATACTTATTTTCTCTCATTAAGGTGATGCATCTGTTTTCATCAAAACTGTCTGCATTATGAACAATATCCCCTAAACAAATGCCTTTGTCAACCTTTTCTTCCTTAAATTTATCATTTAATCTCTCTAAGAGATTAATATGTCCATGTATATCTGAGAATATGCCGTATTTCATGATAGAATTACAATAATGAATATTTATAAAGCTATCGTTTGTTACTACTATTAAATTATTGCAATAATAATTCAGCGGTCTTTGGGTTGAATGGGTTCATTTTTTTGCATCTGACGATTCGGCACTCTCCCTTGATATCGCAGTTTCTGCATATCATGCTTTTCTCGCTGAATTCCTTTGTGCCGAAACACCCCTTGACCATATAATCCTGTAATAAAAGTAATATATAAATTATTCTTTTTTTATTTTTTTCAAAAGCTTTTTAAGACTTTCTTTTTTTTAAAACAAAGATAATCATTAAAACTCCAATGAAATTATATACATCAGCTAGATTAAACACAGGCCATATTCCGACATTAATGAAATCAACAATATACCCTCTAAATATCCTGTCTATCAGATTGCTGATAGCCCCTGCTAATATGAGGCTAAGACCAAGTTGCAAATTTTTATATTTTGAATAATAATAAATAACAAAACCAATAATAACAAGGCTTGCAATTATTAAAAAGATTCTTTCATTCTCAAATAAAGAAAAGGCAGCACCATAATTCTCGCTATAATTAATAAATGGAAATTTAAATATAATAATAATTCTATCAGTAATCAAGAATTTTATAATCTGGTCTAGAGCTATTAAAAATAAGATTAAAAAACTATCTTTCACGTTTAGCAATTTCTTCTATCACCTGCAGTCTTCTATCAATATTGTCAATCTTCATAGTTAGCATATCAAGTTTCATTATGATTAATCTTAAATTTGTATCGTTGTTTAAGTTTGTATTATCTTCCTTTAATTCAGGCATTACCCCAGTTATTGGGGATTCAGTTTCTTCTATCTCCTCTTTTTTCTTAAACCATTTAAATGGATTCATATCAAAAAGCTTAAAAACTAACAGATATAAATACTTTTTGATGGCAAAAAAAGAGGCTAAAGACCTGACTATAGAGGATATAGAAAAAGAACTAAAAAAGCTAAAATCAGAAGAAAAAAAAGACTATCTTAAATCAATACTCGATAATGTTAACCCAGAGATAAAACCAAATGTTAAGAAGCTCATAGCAAAGGAAATAAAGGATAACCCAATAACGCAATACTATCTTGCATATGATTCTATATCAGAAGGCTTAGAGCCAATCTACTTCTGGATTCTTGATTTTATGAGAGACACCTCCCCGTCAGGTCTAGGCTTGGATGTAAAGAAATCCACGGAATTAATAGAAGCCTCGGTATCATCAGGATATTATGGAGATATAGGTCAAAGAGTGACTCTTATGCAGCAGAAAGCAGCAGAGATGCTGAAACAGGTTAATGCAATTGTTAGAAGCATACTCAATCTGGTTTATGATCTAAAAGAGTTTCAGATGAGGATTGATACATATGATGAAGCAAAGAGTTCAGACAATGAAGTAAAAGAAGGAGCAGAGCTTGCATTAAAGACAGTATGGATGGACCAGGTTGATATCAAGAAAGGAGTTGCATCAATAAACCAAATGGCGCAGAAGCTTAATTTTATAACCCTAAGAGATGCATTCATGTCAGTTAACACAGAATCAGAGGTAAACAAGCTTGATGTTAATGATAGGGTAAGAAGAATTGTTCTGAGAAAGGTAAGTGAATACAGGAAATGGAGGGATTATTCTGAAAAAGAAATAAGAAAAAGATACAGCATAGAAAGAACATATATGAAATCACAGATAGATTCCTTGAAATTATATACAAAATGGGCAAAGCCGTATCTGAAGGCAGCGCAGAAACTGGCAATGCATGAATTCAACATGCCTGATATAGTATCGTCATTCAGCAACATGCAGTTGGAATTGTCACTAATAGGAAAAAAAGAGATCAAGCCAGAATCAGTCCATGAATCATTTAAGAATTTAAAGATGGAAAAGAAATACTATTCAGTTATAATGGTTGATCTGAAATTCAGGTCAGTCCCGCAAACATACAGAACACAATCAGGCCAGCAGTATGTTCATGGAGGAAGGGCAGATATATATTTCAAGGCATATGCAATTGATGAAAAGGATTTAGAGCTTTTGGATGATATTGAATTATATGAGGATATGGATCTGGTTGAGAATCTTACAAATGTAAGCTTGAAGGAATTAGAAGAGGATATTGCAGAGCTGTTAAAAGAAGAGAATAAAGAAGAAAAAAAGAAAAAGAAAAAGCCAGAAACAATGAAAGAAATAAAAGAAGGATTTAAGGAAATCATAGATCCATTAAAGGATGCATTTAAATTTGCAATGCCTTCGCAGTATGCTGCAGCAGAAATGAAGAAAGCAGCAAAGGAAAAAGCAGAGTCAACCTGCTTTATAGTATATGATGTTTACAAGAAAGCCCATGGCATGTTTACCTGGGGTTAGGAATTTTGAAGAATTAAGAAAATTTAAATATAAATTGGTAGGAGGTTCAACCTTCTGGATTAATGCAATATCAATTAAATCTTTTTAAACTATTCTGTTACCAAAGTATAACATACACTGGAGAGTGCTAAAATTAAAGTATATTTTGCATAATATAAATCCTTAAATATGAGTATTCATTTTAAATGAATAAATATTCAGTAAAAATGAACATAACTAAAAATACCTTAAAAATAATAGAATTTTTACTTAAAAATATAGAAAAACCCGGATTTAATGTTAATCAACTAGCAAGAAACATTAATATAAGTGTTGGGAGTGTTCACGAAATAATTCATGGATTAAAGAAAGGAAATATAACAAAAATCATAGATCTTAAAAGTTCTATTTATTATAAATTAAACTTAAATAATCCAGATACAGTGGATATTTGTAAATTAATATTAAGGGATAATAAAAGAGAATTATCTCCTACAGCTAAGATTTATGGCGATGAAATAGAAAAATTCAAGCAAGCAGAAATAATAATCTTATTTGGTTCTATATTAACTAAAAAAGAATTTAATGATGTTGATGTATTGTTTGTTACAGACAAAGCAGATAAAGTTAATCTTTTTTGTAATGAGATTTCAAAGATAAGAACCAAGCCAATAAACCCGTTAGTAATGACATCTAAGGATTTTATTAATAATTTAAAATCTAAACAGAAAGTAATTTTAGAAATAATAAACAAAGGAGTTGTCCTAAAAGGAGAAGAGAAATTTATGGGGGTTTTAAAAAATGCAGAATTCTGAAAAAAAGTTTAATGATTGTTTAAGAAAGAAATTAATTAAGAAAGTTGGATTAAATGAATCTGAAATTGAAGGACATATCATAAAAGCAAAGCATTACTTAAAAGCAACAGATTATAATATAAAAGGAGGATTTCAAGACATAGCAGTATCAAATGCTTTTTATGCGATGTATCATTCTTTACTTGCTTTATTATTAAAATTAGGCTATGAAGTAAGAAATCAAGAATGTGCAATAAATGCTGTTCAATATTTTATTGAATCTGGAAAAGTGAATTTTGATATTAAATATATTGATTTAATCAGAAGAACCAGTGAAAATAAACCTAAAGATGTAAAAACATTAAGAGAAGAATTTCAGTATGGAACTGAAACTTCAGTTAATAAACAGATTTTAGATTTTATTAAAAATAGTGCAATTGAATTTGTTGAAACTATAGAAAGAATATTGAAAGAAATATGAAGATTAAAATAAAACCAAGAATTCGAAAGGTCTTAAACAATAAAATAATCCATCAAGGAGAAACGATATTTTTTGAAGGACAAGCATCAGACCCAGAAGAGACGGAAAACTGCAAAATAATTCTTTGATATGGAGTTCAAGCTTAAATGGAATTATTGGTTATGGAGAAAAATTTAATGAGAATAATTTATCTTTAGGTAATCATATAATTAGGTTAAATGCTAGTGATAGTTCTGGAGTTGTTGCTCAAGATTTGATTAATTTAGAAATCTTGGAAGATATTATTGGGAATGCAATAGAAGATGTTTCTGAAGATAAAATTACAATCTGCCAGAAGCCAAATACTCATTCTGAGAAAATGATTACAATTCCAATTGAAGCTTTAGAAAGGCATTTAAATCATGAGGATTATATTGGTAGGTGTAAATGATGGAGGAACTTGGAAATGGAGAGAATGTGCTTATGGATGTTCAGGAAGCATATGTAATGCTCCTCCACCAACAGCAACACCTGATATAAGGGTGGAACTTTTGTCATTAAGTTTTACATTTGATATAAATTAGAATGAAACAGAAAAAAAGAATAATAGTAAATATAGTATTATTACTTATTTTAATAATTTATTTTGCAAATATTTCTATTTCTACATCTCCTCCACAATATACTTCTACTATGATAGAAGCTAAAGTTATTGAAATAAAATATAATAAACAAAATTATGAAAGTATTACTTTAAAAATATTCAAGTCTGAAAATTTTCCATATCTCATCAATAAAACAATCACCACAAATTATGCCTTAAGATATCAAGTTCCTATTAAAGAAGGTTCTATAATTACAGCAAGACTCAGACAGGATATTTGGCAAAATGAAACCTCTTATGGTATTTCTTATAGTATTATTGATATGGAAAAAGATATTTATCAAAAATCGATATATTTTATTTCATTTTTATTTAATAATCCTTTTAAATCTAGTCTCATTGCATTACTTATTGTAATGTTTATTAGTTCTTTTACAATTCTTTTTGTTAAATGGAAGAAATTAATTATTTTTAAAAAAACTATGCTTATTGGATTTGTTATAGGCTTGATTCCTTTAACCTTGGGTTTAATAGATTATTTTTTTAGAGGCATGTATAAATATATAGGTTGGTATTTGATTTTTGATTTTCCTGGTATGATTATTACTGGTAGACATCCAAATTCCCTTAAACATGTTGCGTTAATATCAAACATTATCTCATTTTTTGTTTATATAATCATTGGATTATTAGTAGGATTCACAATTAAAAAAAGAAGAAAATTAAAGAAATGGTGGAAAGACAGGTCTTATTGGTTAGGGGGTGTTAAAAGAATATAAACGTTTCGGTACTAAATTGGTAACTATATAGTTAATACCTTAAAAAGTAAGTTTTATAAAGAATGAACTTCTATATTTAGGCATGGCAGAAATAAAAATAGAAGTTAACGGTTACAAATGTGAAAGATGTGGCCATGAGTGGATACCAAGAAAAAAAGAATATCCAACTTTATGCCCAAATTGTAAATCTGCTTATTGGGATAAACCAGTGAGGAAGAAGAAATAATTTTTTTGAGTCAAATAACTCCCGCTTACGTTACAATGCATGGGGTTAGAAACATATAAAAATCAATGAAATAAGATAAAAACATGGTATTTTACCAAAACTACGATACATCATTTGATAGCAAATATAAATTATCAGGATACAAGATAGGTACAACTACAAACCCTACAATAGCCAATCAATTGGAGGAATTTGGCACAAGATTAAATGAAGGTGTTAAAAACGTAGAAATAGGGGCATTAAGAGAGGATATATTTGATACAATACCAAAACAGCATCTGCAAGATATAAAGCAGTTATCAAAATTAACAGGTTCAAATGTTTCTATGCACGCTCCGTTAATTGACCCGACAGGATTTCCATCAAAGGAAGGAGCAGAGCCTCGTTGGTCAGAGCAGCAGAGAATATCAAACGAGCAGCAGATAAAATCCGTTCTGGAAAGAGCTTATGAAGTTGGAAAAAACGGAAATGTTCCGATAGTTCTTCATGGAGGCAATACATTCTCTCAAGAGCAAGAAAAAGGCCTTTATGATTCAAGAGGAAACGAAACACCAAGAACAATGTCTGTTGTCAACCAGGACGATGGCAGAATTACAATCCTGAAATATGAAGAAAAGATTCCAGTTGGCATATCAATGGAGGATATAAAATCAGGAAAAGCTCAATACGAAAAATGGGATGCATATAAAAGATTAGAATCATTAAATAGGACAGAATGGGACAAGGAAAAACTTGAATTATTAGGGCAGCAAAAATCAGTTATGGAATTGGAAGACAGGAGAATGGCTATTCTCAAGGAACTTTCTCCATACCAATATGGTGCGCAGCGCGGTCTTTTGACACCGCAAGAGGAAATGGAGCAAAAAAGATTACAAAAGCAAGCAAATGTCATAAGCTCTCACATAAATGAGATTAACTCGCATACATACTCTGGATTAGCAGAGCTCCATAATAAATTTGAGAAGTTTAAAGACCCTGAATTGCATGATACATATATAGAACAAAGATCTCCAATAGTTAGAAAAGAGTTTAATGAAACCAAAAAAGAAATTGATAACATAAGAAGAGAATATAATGAATTAAGTGAAAAATCAAAAGACGATCCAAAATTAAGAATTTTAGAAGCAAGGTTTCATGAAGCAAATGAAAAGCAAAATAAAGTTATAAAGGAGTACTTAGCTGAAATACCTTCGCCAAATCTATGGACCCCAGTAAAAGATTTCTCAATAGCTCAGGCATCAGAAACAATAGCAAATGCAGCTTTTCATGGTTATAAAAAATTTGGGGAAAGATCTCCAGTGCTTGCAATAGAAAATTCATATCCAAATATGCCATTGGCAACAGCAGATGAATTAAGGAAAGCATTAGAGACAGCAAGAAAAAAATTTGAGGATCTGGCGGTAAAAGAAAAGCATATCTCAAAAGAAGAAGCAAAAAGAATCTCTGAAAAATTAATAGGCGCAACATGGGATCTCGGCCATATGAATATGCTTAGAAAAGCAGGCTATGAAGGCGAGGAATTAAAACAAAAGATCCTTGAAGAAACAAGGAAGATTTCTCCATTTATAAAACATATGCACATAACAGATAACTTTGGATTTGCAGACACGCATCTTCCTCTAGGAATGGGCAATGTTCCAATAAAAGAAGTTCTTGAAGAGTTGGAAAAAAGAGAAGGAAAACGTATGGAGGATGTAAGACATATTATAGAATCAGGTGGTTTCATTAACGCATTCAAGCAAAATCCATTTGAATATTCATTAGAATTTTTAAATTCACCTATGTACAGAATGGGGGCAGGTCCATACTGGCAGCAGGAAAGACAAGGATTTTATCAGACACCATATATTGAATTTTCACCAATACACCATGATATATATGGATCAAAATTCTCAACCTTGCCAACAGAATTAGGAGGACAAGTAGGCGGAGGAGAAAAAGGAAGGTTTATGGAAGGCGAAAAAGAACAGCCTTATCAATAGATTTATAAATAATCAATTAATTAATATAATAAAAGAGGATGGTAAAATATAAGAAGATAAAAGGAGAGGATATATTTCATAAAGATTATGAAATAGCTTTAGATTTTGCAGCACAAACATATAAGCAATTTAGTGAGATAATAAAAACAATAGTTCTTTTCGGTTCAGTTTCAAAGCAGGAAGCGCAAAAAAAGTCAGATATAGATATAATAATACTAATAGATGATTGCACAATAGAGTGGGATCAGGAATTGATCTCTTGGTATAGAACAGAGCTTGCAAAATTAATTTCAAAACAAAGATACAAGGATAAGCTTCATATTAATACAATAACGTTATCAACATTCTGGGAAGAGCTAAAAGCAGGTGAACCATTGATAATTAATGTGCTAAGATATGGTCAGACATTAATCGATTATGGTGGATTCTTCGAGCCATTAAAAGTATTATTAGCAAAAGGAAGGATAAGATCAACACCGGAAGCAGTTTTCACAACAATGAAAAGAGCGCCAGAGCATCTATTCAGGTCAAACGCTTCATTGCTAGGTACAGTAGAAGGGTTTTATTGGGCAGTTGTTGATGCATCACACGCAGCTTTGATGGCAATTAATGAAATACCCCCCTCACCAGAACATATCTCAAATCTGCTAAAAGAGCACTTTGTACTAAGAAAGCAATTGGATAAAAGATATGTAGGATACTATGATGAAATTTATATCTTGGCAAAAAAGATAGTTCACGGTGAAATCAATCACGTAGATGGAAAAAAAGTAACAGATCTGCAGAAAAAAGCAGAGGATTTTGTTAAAACCTTAAGAGATTTAACGCAATATTTAATAAAAGAAAAAAAGATAATTAGAGTAGAACGAAGGCCTACTCTTTAATTTTTGTCATAAGTGCAATATCTAAGTAATTTTCTCCATTACCAAATGCTTTCTTCAATTCATCTTGGTTTATTTCATAACCATAACTTGTCTTCTTTACAAATCTCTTACCAAGATCTCTGGCATAGGCAGATGTCAGCATATTTAATTCATTATTACCATTCCATTTTACTCTGAAATTCTGTGCATTGCTTGATAATCCAGATTCTTTTATTGAACGATCTCTAACATAAACTTCCTTTTCATCATCAGTTTTTAGCTTAAATATGGATTTTAATTCATTGTATAAACCCTGTGCTTCTTTATCGCCATATTCTTTATTTAGATTTAAACTAGATAAAGCAATTCCAACATTTTGATATACAGCTAATTCAGTCATTTTATCCAGATCAGCTTTTTGTTCTTCACTTATGCCTTGTTTTGATTGTTTTTTATTCATTTCTTCAACTGTCTTAGAAATTAAATTTTCATTTATTGATTTAGCATAGCTATCAATTAAGAAATCTTTTTGTCTTTCTATAGCTTCACCAACATCCTTAACTCTCTTTTGGCTAACCTCATCATTAAGCTTCTCGTCAATACCTAGATATTTAACTACTTCTTTATTAACTGCAGCTGGTGTTTCATTCATTAAAAGATCAGCCTTTTTATCTAGAATTTTACCTAAAGTTCCTATCATTTGATAATTTTGATATTTCTCTTTATCCTCATTCTTTCTAAATTGATTTACAGCACTATAACCATTTAATAGTGTGAGGTCATTTACCCTTTGTTCTAAATTCATTTCTTGTACCATTTTATACCTTAATTGTTACTAATTAGTAGTATATACTTATATATAAAGCTTTCTATTTAGGTTATCTTGAGCATAAAATAGATTTTATAGCCTCTTCCTGGCAGCATCCAACAACATTCTCTTCTCAAATTTAGAAACAGTATTCCTTATCAAACTAACAGCATCAATATTTGCAGAAATGCTATCAATCCCAAACCTAACAAGCTCCTCAGCCATCTTGGGATTGGAGCCAGCCTGTCCACATATTGAAGTTAGAACATTATATCTTTTACAAACCTTTATGACATGCTCAATGCTTCTTAAAACAGCAGGATGTAACTCATTATACAATTTTTGTAATCTCTCATTATTCCTGTCAATACCCAAGGTAGTTTGAGTCAAATCATTAGTCCCAAAACTTACAAATGATATTCCTTCATTGCAAAGATCCTCGATTATCCAGACACATGCAGGAGTCTCGCACATAACGCCAAATTCTATCTCTTTTAATGGCTCTAAACCAACCTCCTCCATTATCTTTTTAGATCTCTTAATCTCATCAACAGAAATAACAAAAGGAATCATAACACCAATGTTATTAAATCCTTCATCATGTAACCTTTTAATAGCCATAAACTCACCTTTCAATATCTCAATATCATCCAAGCTTCTCCTTATGCCATGCCAGCCAAGCATCGGATTACTTTCTTTTGGTTCTTCACCTCCCCCTTCCAAGTTTCTATACTCATCAGTTCTTATATCAGAAGTTCTCACCCATATCGGCTTTCCCTTGAATTGTTCAGCAGTTTCTTTAATCCCTTTATATAACATTTCAGTATATTCATCAGCTCTTCCATCTCTGATATATTTTGTAGGATGTATCCCATTTTCAGCGATGATAAATTCTATTCTAAACAATCCAATGCCATCAGCTCCTGTTTTTGCAGCTCTGCTGGATTGACTTGGGATATCGCAATTAACCTTGACCTTTGTTATTGTTTCTACATCAAGTGCTTCTTCAACAACCTCTTTTTGTTTTATTTCTACCTTTCCTTCATACACATTTCCATTTGTTCCGTCAACAGTAATTAAATCACCATCCTTCAATACCTGGGTTGCTTTCTCAGTTCCAACAATGCAAGCTATTCCTAATTCCCTGCTTATAATGCTTGCATGGGATGTATTTCCACCTTCATCAGTAACAATAGCAATAGCTTTCTCCATTGCAGGAACCATGTCTGGATCTGTCATCCTAGCAACTAAAATATCACCCCTCTCAACTTTTTTTAATTCAGTTATATCATGAACAATCTTTACTCTTCCAGTAGCAATTCCAGGAGAAGCAGCTAATCCGCTTAATAATTTCTTTCCTTTTTCTTCAAGTTTTTCTTCTTTTCTTTCACTAACTCTTTTCTGTGTGGTTACAGGTCTTGCTTGTACAATAAACAACTTATTATTTTCAATAGCATATTCAATATCCATTGGTTTTCCATAATGATCATCTATATTCTTGCCATACTCAGCTAATTTTATTATTTGGTCGTCTGTTATCTTTTGTACAGATGCTTTTTCACCAGAAAGGTTTTTCTTAATTGTTCTTCCAACAGTCTCATCCCTGGTATACATAAATTTTTGTTTATTCACTTTCTTCGATTTAATTTTTAGCTCATTCTTATCAACAATATAACTATCAGGTGTTATCTCTCCGCCAACTATTGATTCACCCAACCCAAAACCTGTTTCTATAACAATCTCATTCTCATCATTTGTTGAAGGATTAATTGTAAACATTACACCTGAAGAATCAGAATTAATCATCTTTTGAACAACAACAGCAATCAAGACCTTTTCATGAGGAAAATTATTCTTTTGTCTGTAATAAATAGCTCTTGCAGTAAATAAGGAAGCCCAGCATTGTTGGACAGCATTAACTAATTTCTCATTTCCCTTGACATTTAAAAAAGTAGCCTGCTGCCCAGCGAAAGAGGCTTCTGGAAGATCCTCAAAAGTCGCAGAGCTTCTTACAGCAACAAAAGGCAGATCCCTTCCAGCCTTGATAATCTTTAAAGCATCCTTGGAAATGCTCTTATAAACATCAATGTCAACATTCATAGTATCATAAGCATTAGTTATATCTTCTTTAATCTCCTCAGGCATTCTTGCATCCAATATTATTTCTTGAATCTTTTCAGAAACCTTATGTATCATTTCAGTATCTCCAATATCTAAATTCTTTAATAAACTAAAGATTTCACTCTTAATTCCGGTTTTATCTAGGAATTTCTTATAAGCACCAGCACTGATAACAAAACCAGGGGGTATTGGCAGCTTTATATTATACATCTCCCCAAGATTAGCCCCTTTGCCGCCAACCTGAGGAATGCTTTCCTTATTAATCTCGCTGAACCAAAGAATGTTTTTCATACCACCTCAGATTTATATCATTTAAAATCTTTATAAAGATTTCTCTTTCTGCAGTTACTCAGAAAAAACGACAAAACGAAATGTTTATATATTTTTTCATATATGAAAATAACTATGAAAAGAATATTAATTGCCTTATTGATTTTATTGACTTCATTAAGCGTATTTGCTGCAGAATTAAATCAAGATCCAGATGGAGTACTTTCTTTAGTTCCAGTATGTGACACAGAAGGAAGATTAACCTTAACTATATCAGCCTTTAACATACCATCAGAATTCTGGGTTTACACAGAAGAGATTGATTTGTGGTTAATAAATGATAAAGGTTCTGCTGTTAATTTAAATGATAAGGGAACCTGGTCAAGAGAAAGAATAAAGGATTCTCCAGACCTTACACAAAGAACAGCAGTGTTCACTACAACAGGAATAGATACTATACATAATTCAGGTGCTTATAAGATAAAAGTAAATTATCTTGCAGGTGCAAGCAAAGATATAGATAAGAGAAATAGAGAAGAAGTAGCATATGAGCAGGAAAAGCCATTCTACTGTGGTGGTTATGTATTTAGTTGTTCAGCACTTTCAATGAGTGTTGATAAATGTACATCAGATGGTAAAACACTAAGAATAGAACATACAATAAAAGGATTATCACAATCGCCAATGGCAGTCATCGATCCTTATAGCATTAATTATTATTTACAAACTGAAAAGCCATATCTAGATGCATATGGAAAAACAAGTATATATGGTGATATGCCTAAAGATAGTAAGATAACCTCCTTAGGAAATGATAAATATTTATTAGAAGCTCCATTAGTTGACAATAAAGCGCAGGCAGTTACAATAGCATATGATCTTTATGTTAATAAATATACAATTGGTTGTGTAAATCAGGAAGGATTGGTTTTGGCAGCAGGTGCAGAATGTGCAGCACAAGAAACACAAGAAGTAAAAGAAGAAACCAAGACAGAAGAAACACAAGATGGTACAAATGGTATAACTGGTGCAGCAGTAGCAACACCTTCAACAAAATATTCAACAAAAACAAAATTATTGATAGCAGGTATTGTGGTATTGGTTATTATAATCGCTGGTTACTTCTTAACCAAAAAAGATGATAATACAACTCCAACAGAAGAAAAGAAGTAAACTATAATTCTTTTAATTTTCCAAAATAATACACCTTATCTTCAACAACAAATACTTCAAAGTCTTTATTTTTGATAAAAGGTCCTAATCCGCCGTTCTTCACATCACTTCCAATGCTTAATGAATTAAAAGAAGGCATAACAATCAGATTTCTTCCTTTAAATTTGCCCTTCAAGAAACATTTATACAATTCACTTCTTACCCCTCTTTTTAACATTACAGCAGGGTGTTCATGCCCGATTATAATTGTTTTTATCTTATTCAAATCAACCAGATGATCACCATGTAGAATTAAAATGTCTTTTAGTTTATACAATTCTTTTACTTTTAAATCTCTTTTTTCAGCAATAACATTCAATATAGGATCATGGTTTCCCTTAATTAATATGATATTTTTTGTATATTCACTTAATATATCAAATAATCTTAATATATCTCTCCATTCTTGATCTGAAATAGTTCCAAACTCATGCTTCAAATCTCCAGTTATAACGATTGCTTTAGGTTTTGTTTCTTTTAAGATAAGTTCTAATCTATTCTTGATATCCTTAAACTGAAATCTCGGAATTAAAACGCCTTTTTTTCTTAAATGCTCTTCATAACCAAGATGTAAATCAGAAATAACTAATACTTTCTTATTAATTAACAATGCTAAATCAACAAGCTCAATATTTTTCAAGATTTCCATAAGAACCGCAAGATATAAAAATATAAAAATGTTGTCAATCTCGTCCTGGGTAATCCGGCAAGCTCACTGAAATACCATTATATGGTTTATTATGATGTGGGTGATTCGCCCAGGATAATTTAAATAGAATTAAATATTATCGTCTCTTAATGATACTTCATCTCCGATAGTATCCAATATATCCTGCACTGAAGGATCCTTTGCTAAGCTATTAAGAGAACCGCATGAGGGGCATCTCTTTTCTTGCATGCTATAGTTCCTGGTCTTTGGAACAAATTTATAGTTGCAACGTATACAGTAAATTCTCATTTTACTCTATATAATCTATATTTACTTATTTATAAATCTATTTATTCAATCCGATCTTTGCCAACACCATGTTATGCATGTTCTGCAAGAACTCCTGCCTGTCTTCAGATTTCAAGATATCTGAATAACCTCTCAATGCCAAATTAAATGCAAAAGGTGAAGGTATCCTTGTAACATGTTCTTTGATATTTATTTCATCATTCTCTATTCTCTTTAAGATCATTAAACTATTCTCTATATCCATTAAATCTTCCATTACCTCTCTTCTCGCTTCTTTTAATATTGAAAAGTTCTCATCAATCCTTTTCACAGCAGACATCAATATCATGCTGGAAACTTGCTGTTTGCCAACATTCTTCTTTTTTCCTTTATAATTTCTTATAATCATTAAAGCCCTAGAAGCACAATGTCTGAATCTTCTTTTCAAAACCTCTGAATTGTCAATTGCATTCTCCAATGTTTTTCTAAAGTTTTCACTTTTTAACAATTCAAAAGCCCTCAAAACATTAATCTTCTTTTCAGAGCTTAAATAAAATCCATTATCAGATATCCCAATCTCAATGTCTGCATTCTGCGTCTTTGTTATTGCATATGCTATTGATCTTGACAGGCAGTCATTAACCCTTCTCCCATATAAAGTGTGAAATACGCTGTATTTCTTGTCTTCCTCAATATAATGTTCAATTATTATCTTATTCTCGTACGGTATCTCAAGAAAATCATACTGCTCCTTAAAATAATTGTAAATTGCCTCAGCAGCATTCTTATCAACATATAGATAGGAATTAATAAATTCAATTATCTCCTCTTTTGGATATCTATTTCTTAATTTTTGATCCATTAGTTTTCTGAATCTTTGTATATCACTGGCTAAATCAAATGATAATGGCAGCATCTCAGAAATCCATGATGGAACTGTAGGATTTTTTCCTACAGCAGCTACAACCTGCGCAACCATCCCCTTTGCATATCTGAATTCATAAGTATTTCCTCCCAATACAAAAATATCCCCCTTCTTTAAAAATTCTAAAAATCCCTCATCCAAATGACCAATAACGTCTTCATTTATTTTTACAGTAATAAAACTTTCATCAGGTATCGTTCCTATATTTGTCATATAAATTACCCTGCTTCTTCCTCTTTTTCCAATGCTGCCTTCATTTCTCCATATCTTTGAGTAAACATAACGGTCTTCCAAGGAAACAAATTCTCCAGACAAATAACTTAATATATCATTAAAATCCTTTCTTGTTAAGTCCTTGTAACAATAAGAATTCTTTACTAATTTAAACAATTCATCTTCGTTCCATACCTGCTGTAAACTCATTCCAATAATCTGTTGAGCTAAAACATCTAAACAATTAGTAGGAATATGAACCTTGTCTATCTTGTTCTCCAAAGCACCCTTTAACATCACAGAACATTCTACTAAATCATCTCTGTCTAAAACAATTATTCTTCCGTTGATTTTTGCATGCAATCGGTGGCCTGATCTTCCAAGCCTTTGCAACATACGAGCTACTGATTTTGGCGAACCTAAACAAATAACTAAATCAATATAACCAATATCTATACCCAACTCTAAAGATGTCGAGCAGCATACAACACGTAACCCCCCTTTCCTTAACTTATCCTCTATATCATGCCTGTGTTGTTTAGATAAAGAGCCGTGATGAGCGCCAATATTCTCAGTATAATTCTTAGGAAATCTTTCTTTCAAATGATGAACCACCCTTTCTGTTGCTGATCTTGTATTTGTGAATATTAAGGTAGTCTTATGCTTTTGAATTAATGAATCAATTAATCCATATAAATTTTCATGCAATTCATTATAACTGACATTTATCAAATCCGGGACAGGGCTTAGTACCTTTAAGTCTAATTCCTTTAAAAATTTAACTTCAACTATTTTGCAAGGTCTTTCATTTCCAACCAAAAAACTAGCTATATCCTTCAATGGTGAAACAGTGGCTGATAAACCAACCCTGCACATTCCTTTGCTTAAATATTGTAATCTCTCCAAACTCAAACTTAAATGAACACCTCTTTTATTCTCTGCTAAAGAATGAATCTCATCTATAACTGCCCATTCAACCTGCTTTAAATGCTCAATAAATTTATATGAAGACAGGCATAATGCTAATGATTCTGGGGTTGTTATTAAGATGTGGGGTGGTTTTTTTAACATTGCTGCTTTTTCTTTTTGCGTTGTATCTCCTGTTCTTACAGCTATTCTAATATTTAGTTTTTTACCATAAATCTCTTCAATCTCTTTCAAAGGTTCCTTTAAATTAATTTCCACATCTCTGGAAAGTGCCTTGAGCGGGGAAATGTATACCGCATAAATTTTATTTTCTAATTCTTCTCTTTTGTCTAAACTAATAAGATAGTCCAATATTGAAGCAAATCCGCATAGTGTCTTACCTGATCCGGTTGGAGAACTAACTAAAGTATTTTTTCTACATTTTATGGGGATAATAGCAAGTTTTTGTGGTAAACTAAACTCTTTAAATTTCTCTTTGAACCATTTTTCAACTAATGGGTCCATAGATTCAAAAATCTCTTTGTCAGTATTAGGCTGGTTTATATGCTCTATCATTTTTTAACAACTCATTTAAACTTTCTTCCTTTCTTTTAATTGTAAAACCTATCTTTTCTCTATATAACTTAAACCTTTCTTTTCTAAATATCCAGATTATATAATATTCTTTTTTTGCATAAAATTTTAGTTTATTTTTAATTCCTATTTTCTCTAATAGATTGCTTACTCCTTTTATTCCTTTTTATTCATAGAAACCATTGAAATACAACGTTTTCCTACAGAACCTTCACTATCATAAATCCCTTTTAGAAAATTACACATAATTTTCTTATTATTAGACTCTAAGATTTGTTTAGGAACTTGCCATTCAAAAGTTCCATATTTGCAGTAATTTAGTAAATCTTTACAAAGGATTTCACAATTTGCATTAAATATTAAACTATTTCTTTTTTTATTGCACCTATAATTAAAATGTAATCCGTAAACTTTTTCAAAACATTCTGAAAATCTTTCAATAAACCCTTTATCCATAAGTTCCCTCTTTTCAATGAATCTAAATATGTTCCTGTTAGTCATAAATAGAAACATTTAAATATTTAAACATATCACACATAATAAACGTAATGGAGGCTAAAAATGGTTAGTGTAACTTTATCTGTACCAGAGGAATTAAAAGTTGAAATGGATACTTTTTCTGATGTAAATTGGAGTGCAGTAGCGAGAGATGCTATAAAGAATAAAATTATCTTGCTTAAAAAATTTAAGGAATTCACAAAAGACAGCACTATGACGGAACAAGATGCTCTTGTTTTGGGAAAGAAGGTTAATAAAGCTCTTGCTATAAGATATAAAAGATTGAGATGATAGTATGGATTTAGTTATTGATGCAAATATTCTTTTTGCTGCACTTATCAAAGATAGCTTAACATTAGGTATTATTTTAAATGAGAATATACGCCTATTTGCCCCTGAATTCCTGCTTGAGGAATTTAGCAAACATAGAGATGAAATTCTGAAAAAAACAAAAAGAACTGATAATGAATTTAAGGAATTATATGAAAGCTTAAAATTTATAATAACAATTATCCCTGCAGAAGAATTTAAAGATTTAATAAAAGAAAGTGAAAAAATTTCTCCGGATAAAAATGATGTTCATTATTTTGCGCTGGCTTTAAAACTTAATTGTCCATTATGGAGCAATGATAAAAAATTAAAAGAACAGAATGAAATTAAAATATATTCCACACAAGAGCTTATTGTCTTATTTAAAAATGCATAAATCTAAAACTATAAAAAGGGGTTGTGTTGTTTGTGCTAAAAAGATTTCTATTAAAATATATCCTGATGGTTATTATAGAAACGCCCATTATTTTGGCGTAATGAAAATCCCGGTTAAAGGAACAGGGGAATATAAAAAAACAGGTGTTACTAAACTTGGAATGAAACAAGTAGATGTTGTTAAATGGACTGGAAAAGAAAATAAAGTAGAATATTGGGAATGTGAATCATGTTATGAAGAAGCTAAGCATGAAAACTGGCTAGAAAAGACTATAGAAAAGTTATATGGCAAAAGATGTCCTGACTATGAAAGAAATTGCGCTTGTTGCCAAGCATGGAATATATATGACACTATTACTGATTATAATAGGGGAAAATTATGACTTAATTATTTTATATTAAATAATCTCACAAGCTCTTTCAAGCTTAAAGCATTAACAATATCTTTTTTTTCACACCATCCCCGTCTAGCTTGAGAAACACCGTATTCCATAAACCTCAAATGTTCCTTGCTGTGTGAGTCAGTGCCAAGTACTAATCTAACTCCCTTCTCAACAGCTTTCTTAATATTATAATCATCTAAATCCAATCTATTAATCATTCCATTTATCTCTAAAAATTTTTTCTTTTCCTTAGCAACATCAAAAAGACTGTTTAAATCAACCTGATAAGGTTCACGTTGATTAATCAACCTTCCAGTAGGATGATATAATATTTTAACATATTTATCCTTCAAAGCCTTAATGATTCTTTCAGTCATTTTGCTTTCACTCATCTTAAAACCAGAATGTACAGCAGCACCAACAATATCCAATCTCTTCAAGATATCATCACTAAAATCTAAATTGCCATCATTTAGTATATCAACCTCACAACCTTTAAATATCCTGAACCTCTTAAACCTCTTATTTAACCTATCAATCTCTCTTATTTGTTTTAATAGCTCTTCTTCCTTCATCCCATTAGCAATAGCCCTTGTCTTAGAATGATCTGAAATGCAAATATATTCATAACCAAGATTAATAGCTTCTCTACACATCTCCTCAATTGTATTATCACCATCGCTGTCTTTAGTATGAACATGAAGGTCTCCTTTTATCTCACCTAATTTAACTAATTTGGGTAATTTTCTGTTCTTAGCTAATTCAAGCTCATTTGTATTATTTCTTAATTCAGGTTCTATATAATCTAAACCTAAATTTTTATAAATCTCTCCCTCTGTTCTTCCACAAATATATTTATCTTTTTTAAACAACCCATATTCATTCAATTTATAACCCTTTTTTATAGCTAATTCTCTTAATCTAATATTATGCCCTTTATTGCCTGTAAAATATTGTAATGCAGCACCATAGCTTTTTTTATCTAGAACTCTAATATCAGCCTGCATTCCATTTTCTAAAATAACCATGCTTTTTGTCTCACCCATAGCTAAAATTCTACTAACCTCCTTCAAGCTTGTAAATTTATCCATAACCTTTTTGGGATTAGAAGAAATCGCTAAAATATCAATATCACCAATAGTTTCTTCCATTCTTCTTAGAGAACCAGCAACAGAGATGTCTTTCACATCTTTTAATGTCTTCAATTCTTCAATAATATTTCTAGCCATTGGCAAAGCAACACCTAGCAAAATTCTTCCTTTTCCTTTCTTAATTAACTCTATGCCTTTCAGGATATTTTCTTCACTCTTTTCTTTAAAAGTTTCTAATCCTGAAATCTTATGTTGTTTAGCAGCCTTCTCTAATTCCTTTATAGATTTGATATGTAATCTTTCATATAACTTTTTAGCTTTCTTAGCGCCCAATCCAGGAATTTCCATCAATTCTGTCAGATGCCTTGGAATTGTTTTCTTTAATTTTTCATACTCCTTGATTTTGTTTGTTTTAATAAACTCCTCGATTTTTTCAGCAATCCTTTCACCAACGCCAGGTATTTCTTTTAATCCCTTAATGCCGTCTTTTTTATAAATTTCCTCAACATCTTCTCCTAATACTTCAATAGCTCTTGCAGCTTTTCTATAAGCTAAAGGCTTCCATTCTACATTCTTTATCTCGAGGATATCTGCAATATCATAGAATATTCTTACTAATTCCTGGTTTTTCATAATATTATAATAATTTAATATCTTATAAATCTATTCAATAAAAATATTTATATACTTTCTTTACTTTTAAATAATAAAATGCTAAGGCTAGAAAGGATTAACTTAGAGCAGATAATAGATCATTTCAACAAATATGTTAAAAACAAGAAGGATATAGAAATAAGAATTAAAGAGATCCATAAAACTCATGGATTATTGGTATTTGATCCATTACATCAACTTTATCATTCAATTAAAGAAGATATAGCCCATAATGTAAAAATTGGCAATGTTAAGGAATATATTCTATACAAACTCGACATGCTTGATGAATATCTTAAAGAACAACATACCCTATTTGGAGGAAGGCACAACATACCAACAATCTTGCATAACCTTTCAACATTCAATGATAAAATTCAAGAGAAAGATAACTATACAGCAGAGCATGCAAAAAGGGTAGCATCTTTGTCAATTGAAATCGGAGAAAAATTAAAACTAAGTGAAAATGAATTATCTCTCCTTGAAATCTCAGCTTTACTGCATGATATAGGAAAAATAAAGATTCCAGATAGTATACTAAAAAAGAAAGGAGTATATAGTCACGAGGAATATGAAATTATGATGCATCATCCAATCTACAGTTCAGAGATGATAGACAATAATCTTCCATTAGAGCATATTAAAGATATAATAATATCCCACCACGAAAAACTAGATGGATCAGGTTATCCACATGGTTGGACCCATAAGGAAATACCATTCCTAGCAAAAATACTTACATTAGCTGATAGCTATGATGCAATGATGCACGATAGGGTATATAGAAAGGCCTTAACAGAAAAACAAGCAAAAAAGGAGTTGAAAAGATGCTCAGGTATACAATTTGATAAATATCTCGTTAGCTTACTTCTATCATGAAACAAGACTTAATAGAATACTGGATAAATAACAACATAATAACAGATAAAAGGCTAATAGAAGCTTTTAAGAAAATAGAGAGGGAGGAATTTGTCTTAAAAGAATACAAAGATGATGCCTATTCTGATATTGCTCTTCCAATATTAAAAGGACAAACAATCTCACAGCCAACAACAGTTATGATAATGCTTCAGGCTCTGGAATTAAAAAAAACAGATAAGGTTTTAGAAGTTGGTTCAGGTTCTGGTTATAATGCGGCATTGTTAAGTAAATTAGTTAAGAAAGTCTATACAACAGAAATAATTCCGGAATTAGTGGAATTTGCAAAAAAGAATCTTAAAAATATAAAGAATGTTAAGGTGATTCATTGTGATGGCAGCAAGGGATTAAAAGAATATTCCCCATATGATAAAATCATAATAACAGCAGCTTCAGAAAAAGTTCCAGATATTCTATTCAAGCAATTAAAGAACAACGGAATCTTGTTAGCCCCAATTGGACCTCTTCATATGCAAAGTTTATTAAAATATAAGAAAAAAAATAATAAATTAGAGGTTGAAGACCTGGGTAATTTTATGTTTGTTCCTTTGAAAGAAACCTAATAATCATTCATAATGCCGGAATCAACAGCCAATATCTTTCTTAATCCCTTCACATGGTCAAAATCTATCCTTAAACTCCCGGTCCTTTCATATTCAGGAATAATATTCTCTTTGGTACAAAAGACATGAGAGCCAACATTATAGTTGCTTCTCTTGCATATCTCTACTATCCTCTTCATGACATAATCAATATCCAATCCAATCTCAATAGCAAGAGGTCTAATATCAATCTTGCCTAAGCCACAATTTATAACATGCGCTTCCAATTCAAGAAGCTTTCTTATCTCATAATTCATTTTCTTTAATATCAACAGAACACCTGCAGGGAAGTTTAGGCACAGCAGACCATAATGATTCTCTGGCAATCTCCAATCCTTCCTTATCAACAGAAGCAGTGAATAATATCTTTCCTTTTTTAACCTGAGCAGCAGCACCCACAACCTTACCGAATGCATGGGACATTCCAGTCTGTAATCTATCAGCATGAGCTCCGCCAAGCATCTTGTTCTCTCTTAAGGCATGATGAGGATACAAATTAATCTTTAAATGATAATTATTTCCAAGGGTTATTTCAAGCTTCCTGTTAATCATTTGTCTTGCAGCTTCTATGGAATTATGTCTTATCTGTAATGTGTCTTTGGTTATTAAAACAACACTATACTTGAATTTCTTGCTGAGATTGCCCATATCATATCTGGATATTTTTAAGATAGGAGAAGTTGTAAGATAATTCTTGCTCTTATACTTTGACTTTCTTGTATAAGCCCTCTTTATTCGTCTATAACATACACCTTTTCTTAAGCCTGCCATCTTTAACTAAACCTCGGACATATCTCTTTCTTGCATGGATCATAATCTTCAGTTCTTTTTTCATATAAATCACATGCATAGTCAACACATTCTCTATGGGGTGGTTGATCATTTTCTTTCTTTTCAACAAATTCTTCCTTAACTATCTTTTCTATATGTGATATCATTCTATCATAACCTTCTTGCTGATTGATTGTCCAGGCATTCCTTTTTCAAATATAACCCTTAAGCAACCGCCATTGCCATGAGCACTCTTTACAATGCCCTTGATCTCGCCGCTTTTAGTTTTATACACAACATGTTTATCTATCAATTTCTTTGCAGATTCCCTATTATTCACGCTATTAACCTTTATAATTAAATGATTTTTATAATGGGTTTTCCTTCCCTGTCTGAAATTCATAATTTTACCTTCCATATATATACCGAAAATCAATCATTTAAATAAGTTTTGGTTTTTGAAAAATTTATCTAAAATAGAAATAACATGTTCAATGTTGTCAACCTCTTTTATGCCATTTACACAAACGCTGAATATGTCTTCATTAAAATAATGGACAACCTCAACAACATCTGTGCTTCCATTTGGTTTGTCATAAAACGCAGAGTAAATATAGCATTCCTTAAACTCCTCGCATTCAGAATAATATGCTGGAAATGGCTTTTGTAATCTAACCATTAGTCCCGGATCCAACTCATTGAAATATTTTTCAAGCCTTTCAGCAACTTCCATTTTTATTCTGAATCACACTTTAATATATATTCTTCTGCTTTCTTCAAAACGGAAAATAAATTAGGTAGTTTAACCTCATTAAATTCATTATCGCTGTCAAGTATACTTAGGAATTTAGTTTCAGAATCAAAATAAATAGGAAACATATCTGTAAAACCTTTTTTATTCTTGTTTTTATGATTTATCGGATAACAAATATAAATTCCATATAGATACTGCAACTTTGACTTAGATGGAAAATCACAAGGTAATTTTATCTCAATATTTTTAACCTTTAATTTAATGTCCAATACAAATCTCAGGATCATATCTGTTAAATCTTCAGTTGTATGTTTTATTACTAAAGGTTTTTCGTATAGCATCTTAATAATTTAAAAGAATTTCAATATCGCTTCCAAATAATTTCCTCAGGCTTTCAAATATCTTCTCCTTAATAAACACCTTTTGCAGGGATTTTAATTTGCTTATCTTTTCTTCATATTCATCAAAGCTTGTTTTTTCAACATGACCTAAGCTTCCATTTGATTTTATAGTGGCTTTTTGTATTTCTTTATCTTTAGCATCAATATCGCTTATGATATAAGCAACATCCTCTAATAAAATAACTTCTCCAAACTTATCCCCGTGCTTGAATCTTATCTTGGCTCTTTCTAGCTCATATCCACGTTTTCTTTGCACATAGTCTACTAATAGTTTTATCAATCCTCTGGCATCCTTCTTTATCTTTTCTAATTCTTGCGGAGATAATTTATTCTTATTATATTCCTCTTTAGTTTTAGCAACTAATTTCAGGATTTCAAACGCCTTTACAGGCATTTTTTTCTTGTCCACCATCTCTTTCTTAAATAAATTAATTACATTGCCCTTAACAGCAACATTATTTGATTCTAAAACATCTTTTATTAAATTAATGCAGCCCTCATAAGCTTCATCAAATGTTTCTTTGCTTCTTCTCTTCTCAATCTGCTCAAACAGCTTCTTTATTCTTTTTAAATAATCTTCAGCATCATTTAAGAAATTATCAATATCAATTCCTTTAACGTCCTTTATCTTTCCATGCTCTATATCCTTATAATAATTTCTTATCCTTTCAAGCATGTCAACATATTTCTTTTCTAATAATTTTTCTTTCTTTACAAATATTTCATCTAATAATTTAATGGTTTCTTTTGGGGTTGGCGGTGCAATGCCATACAGCATTAATGCAGCCTGTGCAGGATTTAAAACAGCATAATACAGATCTTCGCCGACAATAGAAAGCATCTTTCCTTTAGTTCTCTGTATCAGTCTTTCACCGATATCCATCTGCATCTCAATAGCTTCAGGAGAAGGCCTTACCCTTCCCATCTTTAACAATAATTTCCAAGGCATGAATACACCCCTGTCATACAAAGGAACTCCATCTCTTAAAAAAGTAAATATAACTGGCTGTGCATCCTTGACACTTTCCCAAAAATCAGTTAAAATATAGGTTTGTATATGGAATATCTTTTTAACACCGGTAATCTTCGAAGCATGATAGCCCATCTCTCTTATAATAGCTCCTAACTTGTCTCTTAACTCAGTTCTAGGCATCTTCTTAACATCAGTATCATCAACAATAATAGCTACATCAATATCATTGCTTCTTGCATCTCCCCTGAATAAAGATCCAACAGCAACATAGCTGACAATATATTTTTCAAATTTCTTTATTGCCATGGTCTTGTGAACCTCAGCAATCTTCAATGCAGCCAATAGATCATTAGGATCATATATAGGAGCTGACATTCCTATCTCTTTTAATACCTCATATTTTCCATCAAAGCATGCTTCTCTGATCTCAAATATATCCATAACTTCGATAACAATATTCTTGTCAATCTTCTCAGCTATGGCTTTAGTTTTCTTAATAGCATCATCTCTCAACTCATACCAATCCTTTTTTTCAGAAACATCAATTACACATAAAACATTTATCTTCTCCTTTTCTTTTTCATTTGGAGGCAATAATGCAATTCCAGCAACTATATCTTTAACTTCTTTTAAAATATTCTTCTTAAGGTTCTCAAGCTTTGACTTAATAGCCTCTATCTTGGCAATAGCCTCTTTTGGCAGTTCAAAATCAGTTATTTTCTCTTTTACATCCCTTGACATATCAAGAGGTGTTTTTTCATTCTGTTCTTTTGGTTCCATCTTATAAATACAGATAATTACTCATATATAAAGCTTTCTATTATAGTTATTAACTGGTAGTAACAAAATCCGGATAAATAATATATCTTCTAATATGAATTATCATGATGGTCTAAAGAAATTATTTTTATTATATCTCCTTCCATCTTGAATATTAAGACAAAACTACCAAAATGTATCCTTCTAAAACCAGCAAGAACATTCTTTAGTGGTTTATAATGCCCAGGATTTTCCACAATCTCAATTAACTTCTTTTGTATCTGACTGAATAATACGATATCTTTTTTCTTTAATTTTTTCATAGATCTCTCAAACTCTTCACTAAATTCAATGGTATAAGTCATTTTATAATCCCTTTAAATATCTAACAGAATCACTTTGATTAAATCTTTTTACACCAACACCCCTTTTCATTCTCTCTTCAATTTCCTTATACCTTTCTATATTTTCAAGAATAACCTTCTTTCTTATTAAATCAAGTATAAACTCTTGTAAGTTTATATAACCTAATTCTTTATAGTATTCTCTAGAAGCATTAAATAATGATTCAGGTATTGTCAGATTTATTTGTTTATTCATATATTTTAAAGTACTTTAAAGTATATAAATCTTTTGTTTAATTTTAGTTCATAACATTTATAAATACAAACTTTAAAAATTTACAATGCCAAAGATAACAAAGAGCATGTCTTTATCTACAGTTATCTCAAAATATCCTCAGACAGCGGAGGTGTTTATGAAGAATGGTTTGCATTGCATTGGATGCGGCATTGCTGCTTTTGAGACAATAGAACAAGGTGCAAAAGCTCACGGTATCAAGACTGATAAACTATTAAAGGAATTGAATAATTCAATAAAAAATGCCAAAAGCAATAATAAATAGTAAATGTAAAGGAACAGAAAAATGCCTTGAAGAAGCATTAGAGATATGTCCTGTAAATGTATTTGCAAAAGAAAAAGGAAAGATTATAGTTAAGAATCCAGGTGAATGCATTGGTTGTCGGGCTTGTGAGTCTCAATGCGCTAATGAAGAGATAAAGGTTGTTGATTAATTCTAATTTAATCCCGAAACTTATATAAAGGCTTAAATCTATATAATACCTTCTGACAGAGAAATTTAATGTATTAGTTGAACAGGGAGAAGATGGTTACCTTATTTCAGAAGTAGTTGAACTTCCAGGATGTCATACACAAGCAAAAAATTATGATGAATTAATAAAAAGAACCAAAGAAGCTATATCCCTTTATTTAAGTGTTAAAAAAACTCAAAAACATACACCAAAATTCTTAAGCTTACAACAATTAGAAGTGGAGGTATAATTATGGCAAAATTGCCTTTGCTGTCTGCAACTGAATTAGCTAAAATTCTTAAAAGGTTAGGTTTCGAATTCAAAAGACAATAAGGTAGTCATATGTTTTTTGAACATTCAGATGGAAGAACTACTGTTATACCAACTCATCCGGGAGAGGATATAGACAGAGGACTTCTTAATAAAATAATTAAACACGATTTACAAATTAGTAGGGAAGAATTTTTAAAAGCATTTTAATCAATTAACAAATATAGAATTTATCTTATCATTCCAACAACTATTTAAAAACATAACATTCTCAAAAACCCATGGAATGGAGCTTTTATAAAGATAATATTTACCTAGAACCTTTAGTATTCTCAAACAAGAAATCGCAGTTGGATGTTGCAAAAGAAGTAATAAAGGCAATTAAGGAAAATCATAAGGTAATATTCATAAAAGGGGTATGTGGATCTGGAAAAAGTGCAATCGCATTAAACATAGCAAAGGAATTCAAGAAAGTTTCAATAGTAGTCCCTGTAAAAACACTTCAGAATCAATACAGGGAAGATTACACAAATAATTTTCAGATAAAAAAGAAAGATAAAAACCTAAAAATAACAGTAATAGACGGAAGAAACAACCACAAATGCCCTTACAAAAGCACCACATGCGATAATAAAGAGCTTCCATGCACTATAGATATAAAAGAAGACAATATGCCTATCCTAAAAGAATACCTTGAACAAAACATTCTAGCAGAAGAAATAAGGGGCATAAAAGACATAAGAAGAAAGTCAATAGCCACAGCATGTCCATACTGGTCTCCATTGATACCAAAAGAAGTAAAATATAACCTGGAAGGTGCAAAAGAAATAGAATATGATGCAATAGACAATAAAAAGGTCATATACTATAAAAGAAAACCAGGATGTCCATATTATGATCAATTTGACAGCTATATTAACTCAGATGTAATAATATTCAACAGCAAAAAATACGAACTGGAAACAGTAATGGACAGAAAACCACAAACAGACATAGAGATAATAGATGAATGCGATGAATTCTTGGACAAGCTTTCAGCTGAAAAAGAAATAAACCTTAATAGATTATCCTTGAGAATCTCGAATATACAAAATCCAAAATTAAAAGAATTAACATTAGAAATTAATGATATAATCTCTCAGATAAAATACACAGAAGATATTTTGTTAATAAAAGATACAAAAGTTTTAAACCTATTAAACTATTTCTTAAAAAACATGGAATTATTTGAAGATGATGAAGATTATTTATATAATATCTATGAAACAGCAAGATCATTCCAAAAATTCTTCAATGAAACATACGTCTCTTTCAGAAAAAACAAGTACAATGAATTAATAACAACAATAACAACAATAAACCTGGAAAAGAAATTAAGAGAATATCTAAATAAAAATAAAGTTTTCATAATGATGAGCGGTACAATTCATTCAGAAAACGTCCTTAAGAATATCTTCGGGATAAAAGACTTTAAGATAATAGAAGCTGAAACAAAATTAAAAGGAAATCTAATAAAAAAGAAAACAGGTCTGGAAAGAACATTTAACTATGAGTTTTTGAATCAGAAAGGTTCAAGGGAATTATATCTAAGAGCATTGTCAAAATCCATAGAATTAGCAAAGAAACCAGTATTAATCCATGTTAATTCATTCACAGATCTTCCAGATGAATATGAATTCTCAAAGTATAATTTAAATATAAAAACAAGAGAAAGATTAATGGAAGAACAAAACAAATACAGAAGAGGAGAATTGCTTCAAAGTTTCAAGAACAAGGAAATAGATATTCTTTATTCAACAAAATGCTCAAGAGGAGTAGATCTTCCAGGAGATCAATGTAATAGCATAATATTCACAAAATATCCATATCCAAACATACATTCATTGTTCTGGAAAATACTTAAAAAAAGCAAGCCACAGCATTTTGGCATGTTCTACTTTGATAAGGCAAGAAGAGAATTAATACAAAGGGTATATCGTGGAATAAGATCCGAAAAAGATGAAGTTAACCTGTTAAGCCCGGATATAAGGGTGTTTGATATTAATAATTAATTAAACAAAAACCTATTTAAATAGAAAATTTTCTAAAACTATGAGGGCCTGTGGTCTAGATGAACTTTTCATTCAAAGAAAAGTCAGGATACTGGTTATGACAACACCCTTACAAGAAAACTAAGTAAGGTGTAGGTCGCAGGTTCAAATCCTGCCAGGCCCACCATTTTCTCTTCAAAAAGTAAAATATTTAAACAGTATACTAACTTAAGAAATATAATTCATTGGTATTCAAAATAACATTCTTCTTCTATATCTTCCTAATTCCAAGATTGTGATTGAATTTACTAGTATTTCAACATTAATGTTATTTAGAAATTTCTTTAGATTTTCGCTGATCTGCTTTGCGCTAAAATTAAAAGGCAGCCTTAAGATTAACAAACCATAATGAGAATTTTTGGGATACAATATCATGCTACCAAATTCTATGTCTCTAGTAACTAAAATCGCATTTTGTTTTCTTGCATATTCTGCAATCTCTTTATCAGAAGAGCCAGTTAAACCAACATTTCTAGTATGTTCTACTTTAAAACCTAGATTTTTAATAGTATTATTTATTGACAATGGAATATTTTCATCTAGAAAGAATTTCATTTTATGCTGGAACTTTGTGAATTTCTTCTCCAGTTACAAAAGAAGCTGCATATTTGATTACTGCTACAATTTGATCTTTTGTTATATCATACTCTTTCTCTATTTCTTCATAAGTCATTCCAGCCTCTAGCATTCCTAAAACTTCGTCTACAGTAATTCTTGTTCCTTTTATTATAGGCTTTCCATGTCTTATTTTTTCGTCGACTATTATATCCATGAACTTATTATAATTTAATACTATATAAATGTTATGTCTTAAAAGGCTCTGTCCTAAATCTAATTAATAATCTTTATTAACCCAAGCAACCATATAGGTTGCAAGGGGGAGGAGATGTGATCCTCCATGAAAAAAGAGGTAAAGATAATTAAAAAAGTTAAGCATTTGTTAAAACGCTTAGGTTGTCCTAGATGGCTACACCATTTTGGACCAAAGATATATGAGTTCTATGAACATTTAATGCCTTTGCTTGTAAGGCATTTCTGCAAAGGATTGTCTTACAGGAAGATTGTAAGCTTGTTTGATTTGTTTGGTTTTAATTGTCCAAGCAAATCAGCTTTGCAGTACACTGCAAAGAAGATAGAAGTAGATTTATGGAACAGGATTCTTGAATTAACTTCTGGAATCAGGCATCACATTATTGCTCTTGACGGTACAGGATTTAGTGTTACAAATCCAAGCTATCATTACTTGAGAAGAATCGACGGTAAAATACCTAAAACATACATTAAGCTCAGTGCAAGTTTTGACACTAAGCTTAAGAAGTGGTGCAGTGCAAAGGTGAGAATAATTCCAAGGCATGACATTAAAGACGCAGAAATATTGATCAGAAATTTAGATACAAGAATAATTGTTGCAGATAAGGCATATGATTCAAATAAATTGCACAAATATTGCTCAGAGAACAATATTGAAACACATATTCCAATCAGGGAATACGGCAAGGCAGTGCATAAGATGTGGAGTTACAGAAGAAAAGCAAGGAATCATTTCAGGATAAAAACATACGGGAGAAGGAACATGGTTGAAGCAGGATTTAGCTCACTGAAAAGAAAATTTGGCTCTAGTGTAAACTCTAAGACCGCTAGAACAATAAGAGCTGAAGTATATGGCAAGATGGTCTGCCATAACTTATTCTCTTATTTTATTTGAGTCTTAGGACAGAGCCGAGAAAAACAAAAGGTTTATATATGAGAGAATATATTATTTTAATAAGAGGTTAGTTATATTGGAATTAAGAAATATATTAGCAGTTGTAATTGGCATGTTTGTGGTTCTAGTTGCTATAAGCTTATTTGGTGGGGATAATTTAAGCGGAAATGCCAGCGTTGATCTTGGTTATCAAAATAATCTAATTAATATTAAAATTACAAGCAATGCAAATGGAATTTTAAAATCTGGTGAAGTTATACGTGCTGGAGCTAGTTGTTCAACTAATGATAAAAAATATATAGCATCTGCATTTAGTTTTTGCGCCTCGACTAAATGCAAAGGGGATTTAAACTTAAATATAGCTACAAATACCCTAAATGCTGGTTCAAGTTATAAAATAAGATATAAAGAATTTACATCTACCGGTACTTTAAGCTCATATAGATGCAGTGCACAATCATTTACAAAGTAATATTTTTATAAATATTCATCAATTTGTCTTTCTCAACCTATTAAAGCTGCATAATCTTCTTATATAAATTATTAATCTGAGCATCTGTTAAACCTATTAAAGGATGAAGTATTAATTTATCTTTTTCTCTTTTTATGTTCTTTAGGTTAGTTTCATCTGTTATTATTATTTTTTCATTCTCGTTTTCTTTTCTTACATGAATCTTAAAACCGTGTTCAAATTTATTAAGAGGCAGTTTTTGAGATGTTGAGACAGGGGTTCCTCTTTTCAAAATTAGAAATGCTGAAACTGTTGACTTTTTAATATCTTTCACTCTGACATATGCTCTTCCTCCTGTTAGTATTGGCAAGCCATTTAATCCCTTAAATGTATTTTTGAAGATATAAGCACGATTATTTATTATCTCAACACCTATGTTTATTTGCGGATTATCTAGATTAACATTTATCTTTTTATGTTTTTGTATAAATGAACCGATTTCTTCATTTAGTTGCTGAGATGTTTTTGGAAAGTTCTTGTCTATTCTCTTTGATGTAATCCTAAATGTCTTTTCATTCTTTATTAAGAATAATACATTTTTATTTATCTCTTCAATTGGTATTTCTAAAGCTGGTGAGAATGAGGAAATCCCGAATATGTATCTTAGTTTACCGTAGTTTTTATCAGTGTATATAAAAATCCTACCCCTAAATTTCTTAATAATTGGCTTGTTATTTAGACAGGTTCTAAGATTAGAGATTAATTTATCTTCAAAATAAGGCCTGTTTAGACCTTTTGTTCCTATCTCAGAATATCTTACTATAACTACATTCATACCTTGACTGTATTGATTTTATTAATAAAGTTTTGTGTTATATATATTGGAGTGATTAAATCTTTAAATATGATTTATAGTTTGTAATCTTTATGAAGCCTATTGATTTAAAGGTTGATGTTATTGGCTCTGGACCTTCTTTAAGTATAGATGGAAGAGAGAGATTAGCTCCGCAATTTACAATCGCCCTTTCTTCAGCTATGACTTATAAATCTGGAAGTGCGATAGAGATTGCCGAAGATGCTATTAAGAATATCAAAGATGAAGCAAGGAATGGATTAAAAGAGGGCGAAGACCTGGAAGAAAGAGTAGATGAAATATTATATAAAAAACTCAAGGACTCATTAATCAATTCTGCTGGAAGGGGACATGCATCTTTATCCACATCAGCTGGGATATGGTGCTTATTTAGGGATTCTTCTAAATTTGTTGACTCTATGTTCACTGGTGCAATTTATTCAAGTAGTTTAATGCCGAGCGGAAGAAGGATTCCTGTAAATGTCGAGGGCATTGTTGCACCTGAATCAATCTTTAATGGTGATAATAAAGTTAAGGAAACTTATTATGAAACTAGCAGAAAGAATATAGAGTTTTATAAACTTCTTATTGAAAAGGGCGTCAGCAAAGAAGATGCTGCAAAGATAACACAATATGGAATTCTTGGTGGTGGGTTTATATATTTACCGTTAGAAACTATCATAGGATATAAACATGAATTTGAGATAGAAAAAGGCTGGACTCCTCGGGAAGGTCATGAGTTTATAACTCAAATTGAAGGGCAGTTAAAAGGATTAGGAATGGATATTCTTTATTGGGCTAGGAATTATGCTCCTAGAAATACTATAAACTATCCAAATATATTTACAGACCCAAAAAAAGGATCTTTAGTCAAAAATATGATCCAAAAATTATCCGATGTTGAAAAACCATTTGTTAATATAGATTTTTCCTTAATAGATGATTATTTCAATAGAGATGTTTCTAATCTAATAAAATTAAGTCAAGAGATTACAAAGGATGAAGATTCTTTAAATGATAGATGGAGAGAATTATTATTAGCAAGAAAGGATTTTGTTAAGAGATATAATGGAGTAATATCTTTTTCATCCCTTTCTGATGTATCCTGGAGAGTTTGGGGTGAAGTTAAAAGACATAGGACTTTAGAACAAAGCGTTGAATCTGTGTATCATGCAATTGATAGAGCTCGAGATATAATAAATGAGAATAGAAATCTATTAACCCCATTGATATTCGATAATAAGGTAATCGATGAAATTTCGCAAGTTTTTGTTATTCCAGATGACATAAAGAAGAAAGGACTTGCAAATGAATGGATATCAAAATTTGTAAATTCAATTGATACTTACGAGGAATTAGTTTCATATGGAATTCCTGCAAGCGATGCTCTTTGTGTTGTTCCAAGAGGATTAAAATTATCTGTCTTTAAGAGATTTAATTTGTATAATTTATTAGATGGCTATCTTCCATTAAGATTATGCGGAACTGCAGAGCCTGAGATGAGAAGAACAACAGAGATTGAAACTAAAAAGATATTAAGCGAGTTAGGTAATTGGAACAGCAGCATTGATTATGGGGGTTTATCAAAATTGATTGGACCGAAATGCAGCGCTGCTGGTTTTTGTTTAGAGCCTTGGAAAAGTTATTGCGGCAAGATTAAAAACTTTATAGGAATCAAGTATAGCAAAGAGTTTCATGACAAGATGGATGGAATTAGAAAAGAATTAATTCATAGTAGATTGTAATTTTTATTTTAAGAACAAGTTGAAAATGCACATGTTGGGTCAACACAAATACCACCCATGCAACCTTCTTTTTGCTGTAGAGGACTTCCGCATTCAGGACAAGCACCGCTAATCATATTTAAAGATCTTCCATTACCTTTTTCTGCGTCAATAGGGATATTATCAAAGTTAGCAGAATCAAAAGGCAGATGTCCATCTCTTTTAGGATTTATACCATAAACTTCTGCCATTGCTTTTGATATTCCATCCATACAGGATGTTGTTGAATTAGGACCGAATCCAAAAGGTTTCGGACAGCTTATCTGGCTAAGTTGCCCTATTATTGCTTTTGGATGCCCACCTATTCTTAAAGCATAAGATATTAATCTTCCAACTGCCTCTGTTAATGCCTGTGTGCATCCACCTGCTTTACCTAATGTTGCGAAGACTTCAAATGGTCTCTCTTCTGGAGAACTATTTACTTTGGATTTATTAATTGTTACAAAAAGATTTCCACAACCTGTATTTTCTTCTACTGTCTGACCATAAACTATCTTTGGTCTTTTTAGTGCTTTTATAAAACCGTCTTCAAATGTTATGCCTAAAGGAAGATCTTTTTTGTCTGCCTTAATTCTTGACGAGGTTAATACCTGCTCTTCTCTGCTTCCATCCCTGTAGACAGTTACTCCCTTACAACCAATCTTATACGCAAGCAGATAAGCATCAATAATATCTTCAACCGTAGCCTTGTTAGAAAGATTAATTGTTTTTGAAACTGCATTGTCAGTATATTTTTGAAATGCCGTCTGCATCTTTATATGCCATGTTGAATGTATATCCATTGCTGTAACAAATACGTTTTTAATATTATCAGGAATATATTCTATTTCATTGAGGGATTTTCCTTTTATTAATTCTTCCAAAACTTTTTCTGGGTCAATACCCTCTTTCTTTAATTGAGCTGAAAACTCTTTATTAGGAAATCTTCTTTTCTGCCCATCAGCATCTTTATGTGTATAATCTAAATCAAATATAGGTTCTATTCCGCTGGATGCTTGTGATATTATACTTATAGTTCCAGTAGGCGCTATAGTTGTTATTGTTGCATTTCTTAATCTGTCTTCTAAATTTCCAGTGTCATATACACTGCCTTTAAAATTAGGGAATACTCCTCTTTTTTCTGCCATTTCACGTGATTTTTCTCTTCCTTTTTCTCTAATGAAACCCATAATCTCTTCAGCAACGTGCAAACCTTCTTCAGTATTATAACCTGCGCCCAATTTAAACAACATATCTGCAAAACCCATGACCCCTAAACCAATTTTCCTGTTTCCACTAACCATCTCTGTTATTTCTTTAAGAGGGAACCTGCTCATATCTATTACATTGTCCAAGAAATGAACGGCATTCTTAACTATCTTTTCTATCTTCTCATAATCTACAACAGTTCTTCCATTTTCATATTTAACCATTAAACCGAGATTTACAGATCCCAGATTACAAGCTTCATATGGAAGCAATGGCTGTTCGCCACAGGGATTTGTAGATTTTATCTCACCTATATGCGGTGTTGGATTATACTTGTTTAGCTTATCCAAGAAGACTACACCTGGTTCTCCATTCTTCCATGCCAATTTTGATATTTCATAGAAGACTTTTCTTGCATCAAACATTATTCTTCCATCTTCATCAACCTTTCCAATCTCTATATGCTGAACTTCTAAGACTGTGTCACGAATATCCTTTTTTGTAGGATACTGGGCGATTACTTTACGGTCTTCTACTAAAATATTTAATTCTTTTTCGGATGCAAGCAACTTTTGCTTTACACTATTTCTATCGCGTTCTATATCTTTTGTTGTGAGGTATTGTAATTGACCAGATACAGGATTTTTAATGTAATAACACTGTCCCTTCTCCAGTGCTTCCATAAATTCATCAGTTATTCCAACAGAAAAATTAAAATTCATAAATCTTTTTTCTCTTTCCTCTTCTTTTGCATGTATAAATTCAATTATATCCGGATGATCAACCTTTAAAATTCCCATGTTTGCACCTCTTCTAAAACCACCCTGATTTACTGCATTTGTTGCCTCGTCGTATGCTCTGATAAAACTAATAGGTCCTGAAGCTTTTCCATATGTTGTTGTAACAAAATGATTTTTCCTTCTTACATCTGAGAATGAGAATCCTGTTCCTCCTCCTGATTTATGAATCATTGCAGTGTTATATACACCCTTGAAGATGCTACTCATACTATCTTCTATTGGTATGACAAAGCATGCTGAAAGCTGCTGTTCTACCCTGCCTGCATTCATGAGTGTTGGTGAATTAGGCATGAATTCTCTTTTAGTCATCATTTCATAGAATATCTTTGCTGTTTCATATCCATCATCTTCTTTGTAAAATACATCAGGGTAAGCAACATTTGCTGCAACCCTGGCTAACATATCCTTAACTCCTTCCTGTGAAACACCGTCTTCATCCTTAACGAAATATCTTTTTTTAAGAACAGAAACACTATTGTCAGAATAATCGGATTCTATGGGAATTTCTAACAATCTTTGCTCAAGCCTTTTTGTTAATCCAACATCATAAGTTTCATATAATCTATGGTCTGTCATCTTTTATTTTAATCCCTTTAACTCTTTTTCAAATTCTTTTACGTCCTTAAAATCCTTGTAAACAGATGCAAACCTTATGTATGCAACCTTGTCAAGTTTTTTTAATGATCTCATGACTTCCTCACCTATTATCGTGCTTTTGATTTCTGTTGTATTCAGTGATTTTAATTTTGATTCTATTTCATCAACTATTTTTTCTATATCATCATGCGAAACCGGACGTTTTTCACATGCTTTGATTAAACCACGCTTTAGTTTATCCCGATCATACGGCTCTCTACGCAAATCTTTTTTAATAATAACTAGATTAACAGATTCCACACGTTCATATGTTGTGAATCTTTTGGTGCAGTTTAAACATTCACGCCTTCTTCTTGTTATATCTTCTGTTTCTCTACTATCTATAACTTTTGTTTCGCTGTGAGAGCAATAAGGGCATTTCATGGTTATTCTTTAAAAACACAATATACTGTGTTTCCACAATATATTGTGTAATATTGGTTTTATGCCCACAATATATGGTATTTATGATACGAACTTATA
>Ga0209541_10002314_pt1 | contig 36195 bp, 44 predicted proteins | sample RifCSPlowO2_01_FD_184027 | JGI IMG/M metagenome (GOLD analysis project Ga0209541, IMG submission 184027) | Groundwater microbial communities from Rifle, Colorado - Rifle CSP2_plank lowO2_0.1 (SPAdes) (version 2) | ecosystem: Environmental > Aquatic > Deep subsurface > Groundwater | place...
GGATACTCATACTGCCTATTCCGCTATGTTGAATGTCCGTGATGCTTCTTCTCGATTTATCAAGAAGGAAGAAGACTTAAGTAAAATTTTAGCCATTGGAGATTTCATTGTAGTCACCATCATCAATGTCACGTCTCAGAATTTGATCGATGTGACGATGAAAGAGCCAGGCTTACATAAGATTGAAGGGGGCAGGATCATCGAGATCAACAGCCAGAAAGTGCCAAGAGTTATCGGTAAACAAGGAAGCATGATCTCTTTGATCAAGACAAAAACGAATTGTGAAATTACCATAGGCCAGAACGGTTTAGTCTGGATGAAAGGTACTCCCGAAGGAGAAATGCAGGCAGAACAAGCCATTCGCCTCGTGGAAAAAAAATCACACTTAGAAGGTCTGACGGATAAAGTTGAAGCTTTCTTGGGAGGGAAGTAAGATGGTCTACAAAAAACGATTTGACGGAAGAAAAGACGACGAATTACGCCCCATGGAAGCTAAAGTAGGGGTTATTCCCAATGCCGCAGGATCAGCCTCATTTAAAATTGGAAAGACTTGGGCCATCGCTGCTGTCTATGGTCCAAAAGACCTCTTTCCTAGATTTTTACAAGATCCTAAGAAAGGATTGTTACGATGCCATTATAGCATGATGCCTTTTTCCGGTTCAGGTGAAAGGATCCGACCGGGCAGCAACCGCCGGGCTCAGGAGATAGCCATGGTCATGACGAAGGCTTTAGAGCCGGTTGTGGACTTATCCGCTTTCCCTAATGCCGTTGTTGAAGTCTATGTAGAACTTCCTCAAACTGACGCTGGAACACGATGTGCAGCGATTTCTGCTGCTTCCATGGCTTTGGCACAGGCAGGAATACCCATGAAAGATATGATCAGTTCCGTTGCTGTGGGAAAAGTAGACAATAAGATTGTCGCTGACCTTAGCTATATGGAAGAGCAGGTTCATGAATTTAACCCTGAATCGAAAGATGCTACGGTTTCTGACATCCCTATGGCTATCGTGAATAATACGAAAGAGATCACCTTGTTACAGATGGATGGGGAGATCTCCAAAGAAGACTTATTGTCAGCTTTGCGCTTAGGGCAGAAAGCATTGGATCAAGTCTACCAATTACAAAAGAAAGCTCTCAAGGAGAGCTTTGTGAAGGAGTAAATACCATGATTGCAAATAAAGAAACGATTATCCAGCTTGCTGGTGAAGGAAAAAGGTTAGATGGAAGAGCTCTTACAGAATATCGCCAGCCGATATCTGCGGAGTTAGGAATATCCTGGACAGCAGAAGGGTCTGCTCGAGTGCAGGTTGGTGAAACAGTGGTCATGGCCGGTGTGAAACTGTCCATAGAGAAGCCATATAACGATACTCCTGACGAAGGGGGGATTATGGTTAACGCAGAATTGTTGCCATTGTCTAGCTCAGAATATGAATCTGGTCCGCCAGGAATTAAAGCAGTTGAATTAGCTCGTGTTGTTGACCGCGGGATTAGGGAAGCAAAGGCTATCAACATGAAGAAGCTTTGCCGTATACCGGGAGAGAAAGCTTGGTTTGTTACTATCGATATCATCACGATCAATGATGCCGGAAATTTGTTTGATGTAGCTGGACTTGCTGCCTTAGCTGCCTTGAAATCGGCAAAACTTCCTGTCGTTGATGAAGCTACCGGAGCTATCGATTACAAGACAAAAACTACCGTGTCTTTACCATTGATGAAGGAACCACTGGGAGTAACGGTTTACAAGATCAATGGGCGCTTCATAGTCGATCCGACGATTGAAGAAGAGAAGTCGTATGAAGCAAGGCTTACCGTCGCTTCTGATAGCAATGGGATCATCTCCGCATTACAGAAAGGTGGAGAAGCTCCTTTAAAGCTGGATGATGTGGCTGAAATGATAGATTTAGCATTAGAGAAATCAAACTTTTTGAGAAAAGAGCTCAATAAGCAGCTGAAATGATTATCGCTAGGAGGGTATGACTATGACCGAAGAAAAGATGACCTATACCAAATATGAAAAAGCCAGGATGATCGGTTCAAGAGCTTTGCAGATATCCATGGGTGCCCCGTTCTTGCTGAAGCTTAGTACACAGCAGCTCGAAAACATAAAATATAACCCTATCAATATCGCCATGATGGAGTATGATGAAGGTATTTTGCCGATCACCGTGAAACGGCCGAATGTCGGGCTGTAATTTTTTGTTTTTAATTGCGCCATTTTTAACTGTGCTTTTTAACGATGAATGCTACCATTACCAAACAAAAATTAGAACAATATTTCTCTATCACTAAAGAAGCCTTAGGCAAAGCGGCAAAAGCGCTGGATGATACACGTCTCGACCAAGCAGCAGATTTTCTCGATATGGCTCAGCGTTACTATGATGACGCTTTATTTTTTTCTCAGAAAAAGCATGATTTTGTCTTAGCTTTTGCTGCCTTAAACTATGCTCATGGCTGGCTAGATGCCGGAGCAAGAATTGGGTTGTTTAAAGTGAAAGATTCTCGGCTGTTTACGGTTGATGATGAATAATTGAGAAATCTTAGAAAGCAAAAAGATACCTGAAAGTATATGTTCCATATAACATTTCCCTTTATATAACTACTATCAAGTACTAAAACCAACGAAAGATTTATAAATATCCTTTATTCCTGAAGGGTATAGCAACGAGTAAAGAGGTTCTACAGGGTTTTGGTGATGTGATGATAAGAAATAGATATATGGGGGAACTCCAATGATCGTTCAAAAGGATTTTTTAAATAGGCTCAAGGACTTCGGCTTGAATTCGTATGAGAGCAAGCTCTGGATTGCATTATTGTCACGAGGCGTTTCTACGGCAGGTGAATTATCTGATATCTCCAATGTTCCCCGAAGCAGAGCGTATGATGTTCTTGAATCACTAGAAAAGAAAGGCTTTATTGTTGTTAAAGTAGGGAAGCCGATCAAGTATTTGGCTGTTAACCCCAGTGAAGTTGTTGATAGGGTCAAGAAAAAAGTAGTAGAAGAAGCTGAAGAAAGAAATAAGCTCTTGTCAGAATTGAAAGATGGTGATATCTTAGAGCAATTGAATACTCTTCATACTGAAGGGATAAAATTAGTTGACCCTACCGATAGATCCGGATCTTTCCGAGGCTTAGATAAAGTCCATGAGCATTTGCAATATATGGTGAAGAATGCGAAGAAGAGCATCACCTTGATGACCTCCAAAGATGGAGCTGAACGAAAATTTGACGTTCTTGGCCCGGCTTTGAAGAAGGCAGCTAAATCAGGCGTTGATGTGAGGATTGTTGTTCCTCAAAATGCTTCCAAAGATGTCGTTGATGCTTACTCTACGTTTGCTAAAATCAAGCAGCAGAAAGATGCCAATACCCGATTCTGTGTCATTGATGACAAGGAATTATTGTTATTCTTGACCGACGACGGAAAAGTGCATAAGAGCTATGATTCTGCCGTCTGGGTGGAAGCGCCGTACTTTGTCAATTACTTTGTTTCCTTGTTCGATAAGGAGTGGAAGCAGAAGTAGGATTTTTTAAATTCCTTTTTTTGCAAACGGTATTGTTCTTTATCTTTATACACATAAATGTGTATAGTTCAGCGGCTTTATATTCTTCCGAAGTGCCGTCAAAAGTTTTATATAACATCTTCTCGTTCTTCTGAAGATGAAACAAATCATTCTTGTCCGCGCGGACTTGCAGCTGCCGAAAGGCAAGCTTGCTGCACAGGCAGCGCATGCATCCGTTGAAGCAGTATTGCGTTCGGACAAGAAAATAGTTAGTGCTTGGAGAGACGAAGGCATGGCTAAGATTATCTTAAAAGTGAAGGATGAGAAAGAACTTTTGAAGTATCTCCAACTGGCTAAAGATGAGGGGATCATCGCTGCTTTAATCACTGATGCTGGCAAGACAGTCATCGCTCCGGGAACAAGAACTTGTCTGGGCTTAGGACCGGATGAGGAAGAAAAGCTGGACTCGTTGACTGGCGAGCTGAAATTGTTGTAGTTTTAGGAGAAGAAGTGATAGGGTTATATTTTTCTAAAACACATTCAAAAGCTTTATAAATGACCTTTATTCTCAAACAAAATTATGAAGATCCCGAAGTCAAAAAAGCGATATTGTAAGACCTGTAAGAAGCATACGGAACAGAAGATTGCCCAAAATAAGAAGAGGGCAGCCAGCTCCTTGAGCAGGGGCTCGAAGTATCGTGCTCGGCTAAGGGGAGTGGCAAGAGGGATAGGAAATCTAGGGAGATATTCTAAGCCTGCCGTTACTAAATTCAAGCGTACCGGAGCAAAAGGTACCAAAAAAACTGATCTTCGCTACACCTGTACTGTCTGTAAGAAATCTTCCAATCAATCATTCGGGATCAGAGCGAAGAGAGTGGAGTTTGTCTAAAATGCAACAAAGAGTTACAAAAAGCAAATTTATCAAGGTGCGCTGCGCCAAGTGCAAGAATGAGCAGACTATCTTTGGAAATTCCAGCAGCGTCATCAAGTGTTTGGTCTGCAATAAGGAATTAGCATATCCTACCGGCGGGAAATCAAAAATTTCCGGCAGAGTGTTAGAAGTTCTGGAATAATAAAAATCTTCGTTCTTGTCAGGGACTCTCTCGTTAAAACATTTCTGGAAGATAAGTGAACTTGTATTCTTGTGTATATTGCATGAATTCATAATTTCTAATAATATCCCCAAACTTGAGTCGTAAATCTTGAACATGGGTATAAAATTCTTCATTGGTTTTAACTTGAAATTCTGTTTCTAAATCTGCTCCGCCGACTAATTCAGTCATATGGATGGTATTAGGATGTTGATGAACATAACTAACAATGCTTTTCTTTTTCTCCGGGGTGATATTTTGTAAAGTGAGATGAAGTTTAAAGTAGGTGTATCCCAGCTTGTGAACGTTCAGAAATGGCTTAAATCCGATGATGATACCGTTCTTCATTAGATTTTTCAGACGATAACGAACCACCATTTCTGTCGTTTTAATGTCTCTGGCTATATCAATAGTTTTCATTCTGGCATTTTTAAGTATTGTTTCGAGAATTTTGTAATCAGTTTCATCTATTGTTTCTATCTTATACTGTTTTTGAGAATCAAATCCCATGAGGATAGGTTTAGATGTTTTCTGTTTTTTGTTAAGAAGATAATCTCTGTGATAACTCCATTCTCTTGTAACGATAGAAAGATCATATCTCTCTATGAATGAACTGTACTTTAATAAGAATTCACTGATTAAATCTCTATACTGATAAACATTCTTTACAAAAATGCCCGTGTTTAAATCCCAAACGCCCTCAACTTTTGAGATCCAACTCGCTCGTTCTTTCAAATAATCAATAATCTCTGTTTCTTTCTCTATTGTTAGATTTTGAAATTTGAAGAAGGTTCTGTACCAATCATAACCTAATTTCATAGAGTTGAGGAGTGTCATAAAGTAATGGATATAGCCGTTTTCAACAAGTTTGTTGATCCTGTACCTAACTGAATCTCTCGTTAAGCCTACTTTTTTAGCTATTTCTGAGTCTGATTGTCTGGCATTGAGGTCAAGTTCGTACAGTATTTTTCTGTCTTTTAGGTCTAAATTATCAGCCATAAGCACATATGGGATATTATTATTTATATATTTATCTTTTATGTGTAATATCTGAAAGAAAGTTTCATAATAATGTTATGCTAATTAGATGTGGGTGATTCAAATGTTAGACTATAAGCCTAAAAAAATGGTACACCTCAATGCAGAGGTGACTAGAGCTTGCAATCTCCAATGCGATTATTGTTTCAATGATTCGGGGGTAAAAATGCCTAGCGAATTAAAGCTTGGTGAATGGAAGCAAGCAATAGATGTTACTCAGAAATATGGAGCCGAAAGTGCATTGTTTACTGGCGGCGAAGTCATGGCAAGGAAAAACTCGCCAGAGATAATCGGCTACGCTTTAGGAAGAGGATTACGAACCAGTATCTTGAGCAATGGTCTAAAACTGAATGGTCAATATGGGGATATGCTTCAGGAATTAGAGCGAGTCCAGATAAGTCTTGATAGCGCAAGTCCATACTCCCATGACGTGAGACGTGGAGAAGGATCATGGAAAGTTGCTCGACAAGCCATTGATTATATCCGAGGTCTTGATGTGCCTGTTGAAATCAGTACAACTATTTCAGCAGAGCGGCTTGATGAATTGGAAGGATTAGCTGGAATTGCATACTTAACTGGCTCAAGTCTTTTAGTTAGGCCGATGCAATCTATAGGGCGAGCGCTTGGAACAGCAAGGCAAGATATAAACTCTGCGCAGGATATAAACTCTGCAATTGTCAAAAAAAAGCAGAGGCTTGAGGATCAGTTTGGAGACATCTTTGTAGAAGACTTTGCACATTACGTTCCAGTTCTTGGGGCAGACCATGATGAAAGAATGCTACCGGAAGGATTTGTAACAGTTCTTCCTGATGGAAAAATCAGAGGAACAAGGCAAAGCATCTTTGAGTTAGTTTTATGATTCTTTTAACTCGTCAAAAACATTTATAAATAACCCTCAGAACAATGAGATTATGTTCTATAAACGCCACGGATTGCCGGAAGTTGATGAGATTGTCCTCTGTAAGGTAACTCAAATCTTTCCAAACTCTGTCTTTGTTGATATATTAGAATTCAATCATTCAGGGATGGTCCATATCTCTGAAGTATCTCCCGGCAGGATTAGGAACTTGAGGGATTTTGTCAGCATCGGGCGACAGATTGTCTGTAAGGTCCTGAAGATTGATCGGGAAAGAGGGCATATTGATTTATCGTTGAGAAGAGTAAACTCTAATCAAAGGATGGAAAAGCTTGATGAGATCAAGCAGGAATTGAAAGCGGAAGGATTAATCAGCAATCTTGCCAAAAAATTAAAGCAGCCTACGGAAAAACTGTATCTAGAAATAACAGAGAAAGTTTTTAAGAGCTATTCTCACCTCTACCTCTGCTTTAAGGATGTCGTTTCTGAAGAAGTTGATTTGGAAAAGCTGGGATTACGAAAAGAGTTGGCTGTTGAGCTGACTACTGCTATCTTAGATAAATTTAAGCCGGATAAGATATTTCTTCGCGGTGAAATAAAGATGCACACTTTTGCTGCTGATGGCGTGGATAAGATAAGAACAGCTTTATTGAACGTCAAGAAGATTTCTTCAACAATACATCTGGTCTATCTTGGAGCAGGACGATTCAAATTTTTTATTGAGGATGTTGATTACAAGCCTGCGGAAAAAAATCTGCTGAAAGTAACAGAGATCATTGAAGCATTTAATGATAAAGTATCAACAGCTTCTTGTGAGAGGGAAAAAGCGGAAGGATAAGCTTCTTCCAGCAGAGGTTGACAGCACCATGGCCCGCCATATTTATCAATGCTTATCGTGCAGGAAGTATACCCTATCAGAATCATGTTCTCATTGCGGTACGGCAACTGTACGTCCACTTCCTCCAAAGTATTCTCCTCAAGAGAAATATGCGGAGTACCGCAGAAAAATAAAAATGCCTGAGTTGAAAGAAAAAGGGCTGTATTAAGAGGTAAAATATTTTCTGAAGAGTGTTACACACAGAAATCCAGTTATCGTACATCTAGATTTAAGAGAGAACCGCTTACTTCCAAACCTTTAGCTACCCCTTCCATATCCAGCAGATTTTCTGCTTGCTCGTCAATCACGATCTTTCCAACAAAAGAATAGAAATTAAGACCTTCTTGCTCAAGCGTATACCTTAACTTATCCGCTACGTTCAGCTGTCCACTTCCTTCGGGGATAGTGAGATCAACTAATTCTACTTCATCAATGGCTAAATAACTGTAATCAGCATCATCTAAGACTAAACTTATTTTCTCTTTAGCGGAGAAGGTAATTCCGTTCACTTTAATCTTTTGCGCTTTTCCTGTCAAGGCAACATCTACCCCATCAAACTGTAATTTTCCAGAAAAGCCTTCCAAGACTAAATTGATCGTTTCAGGATCACTTAGCTCTAAGAAATTTTCGTTAATCTTTATAGGTGTTTTGGGGTTCTTAACATGCGCTTCAAGATGCTTTATCGTAGCTTCCTTGTTGACAAGAGGAGTATTATCAAATTGAAGGGAGATATCTACTTCTCTTGACCGCAGCTTCTGAACGGCTTCAGGGCTATCTTCGACAAATAAGTCATCTTCGGTTACTGATTCGTTTCCGTCATCAAATAGCCCTACGGTTGATCCAGTTAAGCCAAACTGCTTATTGCTGTCATTCATGACTAATAAGAAGAAAATTCCTCCCACCACAAGTGTGATTAAAACAATATAAAATCGTGTATGATTATGCTGACTTGGTGCAGGATGCATCATGGAGACACCTCTTTGATCATTCCTACTCGTAAACATCAGCGTTTAATAAACTTTTTGGTAGTCCACTTGTAATCCTCCTCAATAACCTACTCAATAACCTACTCATCTACTGCCTCTTCCTGCTGACATTCCTAGTCATATCGATATAATCCTCAATCAGCTTCATTATTTTCTGTGGATTGTCCACATCTTTAATCTCCAGCTGATGTTCTCCGGATGCTCCCTGTACGTAGACCGTGCCATAATTTAAAAGGCGCTGCCAGGCACTTTGCCGAATGTTGATGTCCGGAACAAAACTTAACGGATGGAAATGGATTGTTCTTTTATGCTGCCGGATGATGCCTTTGGTGATGATTACTTTTTCTGGGGTTATTTTGTATCTTATCAAGTATCTGGAAGCTTCAGCAGAAAGAAACGCTACCAGGCTGATCCCCAAAACTACTTTTTGAAGCAAAGGAGGGATATAAACTCCTTTTATGAAGGCATAGCCCATCACTAGCAATAAGAACACACCGCAAGTATACTCTAGGGTAAATGCTTTCCTCGTTTTTTTAAGAATGGTTGCGTCATCACTCATATCTCTTGAATCCTCTAAAGATTTATATATTTTTGGATGGTGATGTTGTCATGCCCGAATTACCGGAAGTGGAAACAGTCGTACGGCAGTTGAAGCAGAGGGTGGTGGGAAAAACTGTTCAGCGTTTTACTTCTCGAGACAAGCTTGTCATCCATCAAAGCATGAAAAAGCTTGCCCCAGGAAAAATCACGAACGTAGAACGGAAGGGGAAATATCTTCTCTTTCACATCGGCAGCCAGATTATATTGGCTCATCTCCGCATGACGGGGCATTTTTCGTTGGATGTTAAGGGAGGGAAGTACCTTGCAGGAACGTTCCATTTTACTGATGGGGGTTGTTTAAACTTCCATGACATCCGGCGATTTGGTAGGTTAAAGTTGGTGTCAGATATAGGCAAAGAACTGCAACATATAGGGCCAGACCCTCTAGAAATAGATAGCTCTCTTTTTGTGGAGCGATTGCAGCAGCATCCTCAAGCGAATATCAAAAGCAAGCTTCTAGATCAATCCTGCATCTCGGGAATAGGAAATATCTATGCTCAGGAAGCGTTGTATCATGCTAAGGTCCATCCAAAGCAGAAGATAGGCGATGTTCCTGCGAAGGCATTGAAGAATGTCTTTACTCAACTCCAGCGCATTTTACGATTAGCTATAGACCATAATGGAACGACAGTCCATAATTATACTACTATCAACGGCAAGGGCGATTTCCAACAATTTTTAGCAGTTTATGGTAAAGAGAACTGTCCCCTGGGCCATACTATCACTAGGATGGTAATCCAGGGCAGAGGAACGTATTATTGCGAGAAGTGCCAGCGGTAGATTTTTATAAGATTGTCGTTTCCAAACCATGAAATTCCACCATTCTCTGAATGGTAGCTTACTCCGTAAGCCACTTATCAATAAGTGGAATTTCAGGGTGCTCAAAATTAGGCAGGAGTGAGCGAAGCGAACATGCCACCTGTCTTCGACCGGTGGTCCCCTGCCTATTTTGACAGATAGAGAGGTGTAGTATGAGATTTAAAATATTTGTCATGGTGATGCTATTAGCAGTAGCTGTTATGGGTTTAGGATGTAGTGAACAATTACAAGGGAATTCACCAGTAGAATTGCCTGCTAATGATGTTGGCAATGAAGGTAGTAGTGACAATTCCAATGCTGAGTCTAATGCTGCTGTTGATGAAGATAGTGCTGGTAAAGCTCCAGATGAACGTTTAGCAGATACGGACGTGGCAGCCGAACCTCGTGATAACGAAGTGGCAGAAACTATAGATGTTGTTCCAACGAATACAGCTACTACTCATACTTTCAAAGTAGTGGGAGGATACTTCTATTATAAGATGGATGGGCAAAATAATCCTACGCTGAGCGTAAAGCAAGGAGATACGGTCCAGATAGAATTTTCCAGTGAAGAAGGGCTTCATGACTGGGTCGTTGATGAATTCAGTGCTGCCACGAAAAGAGTGAATCCCGGAACGACAACTTCTGTCGAATTTGTTGCTGACAAGAAAGGAACGTTTGAATATTACTGCAGCGTGGGAAGCCATAGGAACATGGGGATGAAAGGGAATTTGGTCGTGGAATGAATTTCTTATTTTTTCCTATCTTTTTTTCTACCCACCAGCTATAAAGGAAGAGAAAGTCATAGATTACTCTTTCCTCATCTCTTTCACTTTTCCAAAGCCAAACGCTTCTCCTTTTGATACCACATACACATTAAACTCAGAGATATCTTTTAGGAACGGGCTTAATGATTTCTCTTTTAAGATATCTGACCCCTCAAGCAGCGGATTGAAGCTAGGAACAACGATAAGCTCTTTTCTCTTCCATGTTCCTTTTAAGAAGCATTTGTACTTTTCCCATTTGCTTCCTTCCCTGATGGTGATGGCAGGATGCTCATGGCCGATGACAATTCGTTTAGCTGTTGTTTTGACAGGTTCATCTCCATGGGCAATAAGGATATCTCCTAACCGATATCCTGACACGACCTGGATCCCACGCTTCTCGGCAATAGGCTTGATAATAGGATCATGATTGCCTTTGATGATGATAATCTCCTGCACTTGAGGTAAGAAAATGTCCATAAATTTCAGCACTTCTCTCCATTCTCCTGCCGATATTTTTCCAAATTCATGTTTCATATCACCATTGATGATCATCTTTTTTGGCTGCGCCGTCTTGATGATCTTTTCCAGCTGGCTCGTCATTTCCTGCAGCTGAAAACGGGGAGTGAGAACACCTTGCTGATGCAAGGCCTGCTCATAGCCGAGATGCAAATCATTGATGACCAGAAGCTTTTCTCGTTGAATGAACAATGCTGGTCCGATGATGGTTATTCCAGGGGAGATTTCCATTGTATAACCTATTACTGCAGTCCCGCTTCATAAATTCTCTTAGCTAATTTTTCAAGAAGTTCAACATCCATAGAATTCTTGAAGAGCAATTCCCCATAACCGTGGACAATAACTTCTACTCCATCAACACTAATCACGAGAAGAATAGGAGTATCTACCTTAACGGTGAACTGCTTCTTGATAGCATCTAGGTTTAGCTTCCCTTTCTGCGCTAATTTTGCAGAATAAGATGCTTTTGTTTTGCATTTTGCTAAGGTATACTTGACCATCTCCTGTTTATTTTGCTGAATATATAAAAAGGTAATTGAAAAAACATAAATTATATGAATGATCAGATATTCTTTTCTGTAATGAAAAAAGAGGCAGAAAAATCCAGAAATAAGAAGATCATCAAAAATAAAGAGATTCTTCCATTACAAGATAAAAATACAACCAGAACGAAGGAGGAAGATACAACCAGAAAGAGGGAAAAGGATGATTTCATAGCCATATTTCTTTCTGTTGCCGATATTATCAGAAAAACTGAACCACTTATTGCTTCTGATGAGACAGTTCTAAAGGCTCTTGATGAAAACACTACCAGCACTTCCGATGATAACCTCTCTTCTGATTCTTCTTCCAAAGAAAACAAAGATCTTCTGCTCAGAGATTTTTACCACAGATTGACAGAAGAGAGCGATTATGCTTTAGCTATCCATTCTCCAGCTATTGATTATCTTCAATTATGGGGTTATTCTCCCTCAAAAGAACAGCCTGGCTCTACCTATCCTGCAGGTGCTCATTTTGGAAACACTATTGATTATCACCGGCCATTTGGAGAAGAGCGAGTTGGAGCATTAACAGAGCAGCATGCCCAATCTATTCTGGAGCGCATGCTGAAGATGAAGCAGTTTGGTGATGACCACAGCTGGCTGACTCCTGATGAAAAGGAACGCTATGAAAACTGGGAACATTTTTCTTGTAATAAGGCCTTACGAAACCTCTGGAAGGCCACTTCAACGATGAGGTATGACCAATTCTTGCCTTTACTGTTGAATGATGCCCGTGAAGTGGCTTGATTCTGTGCTTAATCATCTCTCACCGATACCGAATGATTTATATACTAAAAATGATTTATTAAGAACATTATATTAGAGGTGATAGTTCCATGGTAAAAAAGAGTAAAGCAGCATCCTTGACAAAGAAGCCAGAAATAGAGCTTCATCGGATTGCCCATTATACCTTCTTTGTAGGCTTGTTGATAGCTATCGTGACAGGAATGTTTCGGGATCTATTGCCGCCGGAAGTATTGGTGACGACATTAGTCTTCTTAGGGTTAGTAGTAGGATTGTTTAACTTGACAGCAAAGGAAACGACTCCTTTTTTGATAGCAGCAATCGCCTTGATGTTGGCAGGAATAGTAAATCTGGGATTGATTCCTGGAGTAGGGTTATATTTAAGGTCGATTTTATCGAATATGGTCGTCTTCGTCGTGCCTGGCGCGATTATCGTTGGGATGAAAGCCATCTGGAAACTGGCATCAAGTTAAGTTTTTTCAATTCTTTCTTTTTTTGTATTTGTTTATCTTTAAGAGGATTCATCTTAGTGACGACGCCAAGAGGTGAGTTCAGCTAATAGCTTCGTCAGAAAAGAAAACGAGGCGATTTTTATCCCCTTAATCTATTGGTGATACTAATCTTCTTCAGTTACAGAATCGCCTGCTGTTGCACGGATGAGATCAGTGTCTGCTTTTCTCTAACTCACGGTGAAGAAGATGAAGCGAAACTTAAATTAGCTAAACAAACACCTTTTTTTATTATCAATCCCTTTTCAAAAGTCCTCCTCATATGCCTGTTGAGTTTTGTTCTTTTTTGGTAGTGCAGAAAACTTATAAACTCCTCTCTTTTCTACTTAAAAAACTAGGTGACTACCATCATCCACAAAAACTACGATTGTCCGCATTGTAAGTTTAGGTTTGAAGCATTTCTATTTATGGGATTAAAAGGTGTCTATTGTCCTTATTGTCATAACCACGTCAATGTTTAAAAAGAGTTGAGTTTTTCCAGAGGATATGAATGATATCCTGACAATCATCGGTATAACCTTTATCCCTTTCTTAGAATTGCGGGCTTCCATTCCTTACGGGTTGTTTCAAACAGATCTGTCAGCACTAAGCGTTTTTTCCATTGCTGTCATCAGCAACATTTTACTAGGAGTCATCTTGTATTGGTTTCTCAATAACCTGGTTCATATTTTCTTAAGAAATGAATTCATCAATAAGATCTATCAGCGAAAAGTAATCAAACTGCAGCAGCATATCCAAAAGTATGTTACGAGGTACGGTCTTCTGGGCTTGGCTATCTTTATCGGTGTTCCCTTACCTGGATCAGGAGTCTATTCGGCAGCTTTAGGAGCATATGTGTTAGGGTTTAAATTTAAGGATTACCTTTTAGCCACTATCCTCGGTGTCCTGATAGCAGGGATTATCGTTATGCTGGTCTCAACCGCTGGAAATAGCACCTGGGATTTTCTGATAAAGGTTATTTGATAAATTATTTGATTGTTACAATTATGCTCCCAATATTAAAATAATAGTTTTCTTCTATCCTGAGGTCTTTGCTTTCGTAATCCGATGAAGTGGTAAGGTATCACCATAACAGATATCGAGAGGATAAGTACAAAGGGGTAATTTAAATAGAATCCGTTAAAGAGGAATGAAACTGCCAACCGCCGCAGAGCTGCGGTGGATTAACCCCGACGGGAATAAAACCAGCAATATTGATAAATATGTAATCTACGGCAGCCAAATCCCTCCCTCTTTTTCTACAACTAACTTATCCTTCACTAACTGTAAAACAAGCAGATGAGCTTCTTTATCTGCCGGCAGCAGCTTCTTTAGTTCCCTTACCGTAATCCCCTCCTTCTTCTGCACTGCTTTCAAGACCATACTCCGATAGTACCTGTTTGACCCCTCAAACTTTGATTGTGTCGTCTTAAATATTCTAGAAGCCATCTCTTCCATCTCTTGTTTTGAATATTTTTTGAAGGAAACACATTCTTTCGCAAACACACAGCTTTCGCATTTTGGCACACGGGCAGTACAGATAGTTGCGCCAAAGTCCATCAAAGCATTATGATAATCTCGGCTGTTTTCCAGAGAAACGTTCTTCGCTATTGTCTCTTGAAGCTTTTCTAGTTTTTCTCCTTCTCCTAAAAATATCCTAAAAAAGACTCTTCTGATATTTGTGTCAATGACGATTTCCGGCTGGTTATAAGCAAATGCCATGATAGCAGCAGCAGTGTAGGGACCAATACCTGGTAATTCCTGCAGCTCTGGAGTAGTTTGAGGAAATGTCCCTTGGTGTTTATGTACAACGGTCTTCACACATTCCTGCAATTTGACAGCTCTTCTATTATATCCTAACCCGCTCCACAGCTTAATTACCTTGCCAGCAGAAGCATTGGCCAAATCCTGGACGGTAGGAAAACTCTGCAAGAATGCTTTGTATTTAGGGATAACACGATCCACTTGTGTCTGCTGTAGCATCATTTCTGAAACAAGGATCCGATAGGGATCAGTCGTTCTTCTCCAAGGGAGGTCTCTTTTTGCGGTAGAGTACCAAGCAAGAAGGTTCTTTTCAAAGGAAGAGCTATTCATAGGAGTATCCATCTCCTTTTCTATAAAAACATTATTAAATGAAATATTCTTTTCCTTCACAATGGACAAGGCAGTTGCATTATTGTCGGGAGGAATAGATTCTCCCGTAGCGATTCATTTGATGAAAGACCGTCTAGAGATAACAGCAGTCCATTTCCATCAGAGAGAGCTTACCGATGAGAAGGAAATTGAAAAAGTGAAGGATTTAGCCAGAATTCTGAAGGTAAAAAAAACGTATCTTATCCCATTTACTGCTGTATTGAAAGAAATTGTTGCCAAATGCAGCCATCAAAACTATTATATCCTCCAAAAGGTTCTGATGATGAAGGCAGCGGAGATTGTTGCGGAGAAAGAGAAAGCAAAATTCTTGATTACCGGAGAGAATCTTGCTCAGGTATCCAGCCAGACATTAAGTAATCTTGCAACGATCACTTCTTTTGTTTCATTAGAAATATTCCGCCCCGTATTAGCCTTTGACAAGCAGGAAATTATCGACAAAGCAAAGGTTATTGGCACGTATGAGACATCGTCCGGGCCAGAAATTTGTTCTCTTCTAGGACCAAAGCATCCTGCTACGAGATCTGACAAGGAAAACATCAGGAAAGAGCTGGAAAAGATTGATTTTTCTTTAGTGGAAAAAAGTGTGACACAGACAGAGATCGTGAGATAGACAGGAAGATGGTATTCTTGACGCTCCGCAACAATGAAGATACCCTATTACAACAAATTTTTTAAAGCCAGACCCTGACCAAGAGCTCCATGGCTGTAAATCCCGCAAATCTGTCCACTGACGGTCTGTCTAATAAGATAGTCGCATCTCTTTCCCATATCCCTTATTTCCAAAATCGCTATATGCTGGCTCTCTTCATCCTCCTCAGCAGCTTTGTTCTAGGAAAATTTCTGCAATTGCTGTTCACCTTCTATCTGCATCGCATTGCTTCAAAAACAAAAACGGAACTAGATGATATTATCGCAAAATACCTGAAAAGCCCTTTGTTTTATCTCGTCCTTGCCCTCGGCTTGAAGATTGCTTTAAGCGTCCTGCCATTCAATGGCGTCGTTTCTAGCATGGGAAGCTCACTGGTAGGGATAGCTTTCCTTTTTGTTCTGCTGAGAGTATTTGATGTTGTTGTGCAAGGCTGGGGGATGACATTTGCTAAAAATACGAAAAGTACATTGGATGATGTTTTGCTTCCTTTATTTCATAAAATGGGAAAAGTCTTTTTCGTTCTCATCGGCTTGATGTGGGTGCTGCATATTTGGGGTGTTGACATTACACCGTACCTTGCAGGTGTTGGCTTAAGCGGTATCGTTTTAGGACTGGCGCTGCAGGATTCTCTCAAGAACATCTTGGGAGGGATCAGCTTGATTGTCGATAAGACCTATCAGCCAGGGGACAAGATCCGCCTGGAGAGTGGAGAAGTTGGTGTTATCCATGATGTTGGCTTGAGAAGCACCAAACTAGCAACGTATGATAATGAAATGATCTTTATCCCTAATGGCTATCTTGCCAACTCCAGAGTTCTCAATTTTACTCAGCCCAACAGCCAGCTGCGGTCGAAGGTAGAGTTCGGCGTGGTCTATGGCAGCGATGTAGAGAAAGTAAAAAAAGTCGCTCTTGACGCAATCAGCAAGGTTTCTGGCTTAGCCCAAGAGCCAAAGCCTTCCATACAGTTTTATGAGATGGGTGATTTTGCCTTAAAGTTTAGGATCTTTTTCTGGGTAGAAAAATGGAACGAAGAAGTTGAAAAAAGAGTATTATGCAATGAACTGATTTACGAAGCGCTGCAGAAGGCGAAGATCAACATTCCTTTCCCGACACAGACGATCTATTTAAACCGGACTTCAGAAAAAGGTAGAAGGAAAGTTTAAATAAAGCGGAGATCTTGGAATTCTAGTAATGAAAGGGAAAATTATTGAGTACTGCCGTCAGATAGAAGAAGAAGAAAATGTAACTATTCTTTTTGCTATCGAATCGGGAAGCAGATTATGGGGATTTTCCAGCAAGGATAGTGATTATGACGTCCGTTTTGTATTTATCCAGCCGTTAGAGAAATATATTTCTATCGATGCAAAAGTCAGTGAGAAAGTTATTTCTAGAACATTTGAGGGGAAATTGATCGACATGAGCGGATTTGATATTATAAAATTTTGCCGATTGTTACAAAAGTCAAATCCTTCGGTGATTGAATGGCTTCAATCTGATATCATCTATTATGGGGAAAAACCTAAAAGATTAATGGGATTAGTATTTTCTGAATTTAGCCCAAAATCTTTATTTTACCATTATAGATCGATGTGCCAGCAAAATTATGAGAAATACATCCTGAGTGGAAACCTCGTAACGTATAAAAAATATCTTTATTCAATGAGAGGGTTGCTGAATGCTCAAATTGTTCAGCATACCCATACCATCCCCCCCATCAAATTTGGAGATGCTTTAGATACATACCCCCACCTTTTGCCTCAGCATATTGTTAGAAAGTTAAAGGAAATTATTAATATTAAGAAAACTGGAGAAGAAAAGAATATTATCCCACACCATCAAGTATTTGACTCTTTTATTGAGCATTTTTTGCAGGAAGAAGGAAATGATACCCCTCAAAAATTAATAGCTCCAGAAAAGATTAATAAAGAAGTAAAGGACATTATTCTAAAAGGATAATCACAATGATAAAGTTATTCAACACGTTAACGAGGAAAAAAGAAGGCTTTGCGCCGCTTCACAAAGATTCTATCGGCTTATACACCTGCGGTCCTACTGTCTACCATTACGCCCACATCGGCAATCTTCGGGCTTATCTCTTTGAAGACACACTGAGAAGAACGCTGCTGTTCAATGGCTTTACGGTAAAGCATGTCATGAACATCACTGATGTTGGTCATCTTACTTCTGATGCTGATGAAGGGGAAGATAAGATGCTCAAGGGAGCAAAACGGGAAAAGAAGACACCTTGGGAGATTGCAGAATATTATACCGACGCATTCAAGCGAGATATGAAAAAACTACATATCCTTGAACCAACCATCTGGTGCCGCGCTACAGACCATATCACGGAGCAGATCGCCATGATCCAAGAGCTGGAGAAGAAAGGATTTACCTATGTTGCCGGAGGAAATGTCTATTTTGACACGTCAAAGCTCAAGGATTATGGAAAAATGGCGAAACTAGATCTTTCTAAAGAAGGTAAAGCAAGAGTCGAGAAAGACAGCAACAAAAAACATCCTCATGATTTTGTTTTATGGTTTACCAAGAGCAAATTTGACGAGCAGGCCATGAAATGGAAATCACCCTGGGGCAAGGAAGGTTATCCGGGCTGGCACATCGAATGTTCTGCCATGGCCAGCAAGTATCTCGGAAATCAGTTTGATATCCATTGCGGCGGCATCGACCATATCCCTATCCATCACACGAATGAGATTGCCCAAAGTGAAGCAGCTTTCGGCAAGAAGCCCTGGGTGAAATATTGGCTGCATAACGAATTCTTAGTCATAGGGGATCAAGAAAAGATGGCCAAGTCGGGTGATAATTTTTTACGCCTGAAAACGATTGAAGATAAAGGCTTTGATCCTTTGGATTATAGGTATTTCTGCCTCACGGCACATTACCGGAAGCCCTTGATGTTCAGCTGGGAAGCGATGGAATCGGCTAAAAATTCCCGGAAGAAGCTTGTTGAAAAAGTTCTGGAGATCAAAGCAGTGCATGGCCAGGATAATAAAAAACTACAGCAGAGATATCTAGATTCATTTATGACAGCAGTCAATGATGATCTGAATACGCCGCAAGCTTTAGCCGTGATGTGGGATGTTTTGAAAGATGATGAACTGGGAAATCATGATAAGTATCTGCTGATGTTAGAGTTTGATAGAGTGTTCGGCTTAGAGCTGGGGAATGTTCAGGAAGAAAAAGTTCCTGCTACGGTCAAGAAGCTGGCTGAAGAGCGATTATTAGCGAGGAAGAAAAAAGACTGGAAGAAGTCTGATATCTTGCGTGATGAGATTTCTACGCTAGGATGGATCGTCGAGGATAATGAGAAGGGGTATGGGTTGAGGAAGAGATGAAACTGTCTCCTATCCCAAAAGAATTATTGGAGAGAGCTTTGCACCTGCCCTTAGCACAGCGTGAACAGATAGTTGAGAATATCAAGAGAGCTGTTCATGAACAGAAAGAACAAGTCTTGAGCGAAGCATTTGCAAAGGGAATTCTGGATACAAAAGAATATGAAGAGAAGTATAAAGATCATTTTTATGGTGAGCATGGCGCTGATAGTTTCATTGATTATCTCACCGTCGTCTTGGGGGATGAAGATGCTTGTTTTATAACCAACAATCCCAGAGTGGTTGCCAGACGCAAAGAATTGCAGGAGCGTTTCAGCAAGAGGATAATAAGTATGGAGGAATTTTTGAAAAGATGAAAAGAATTTCTGAAATTCACGATGAAGATGTGGGGTTAGAGACAAGAGAAGTTAAGTATACCATACGAACGGCAGCTCGGGCAGTTCTACGAAACAAAGGAAAGATTGCTCTGCTTCATGTCAGCAAGCATCATTACTACAAGATTCCTGGAGGAGGGATCGAAAAAGGAGAGAGTATCAAGGAAGGACTGCAAAGAGAAGTTGCAGAAGAAACGGGATGTACTTTTACAGTAGAAGAAGATATTGGAGAGATTGTTGAATACAAAAGCTATGATAAAGAGGTACAGACATCCTATTGTTTTCTTGCTGATGTTATCAATGAAGGAAAGCAGAATTTCACAAAGATGGAAGAACGTCATGGATTTAGATTAGTTTGGAAACCATTCGAAGAAGCTCTTGATCTCGTAAAGAATAGCAGACCTACCACCTATCTCGGGAAATTCATTGTGCTTCGTGATCTGAAGTTCTTAGAAGAAGCACAAAAATATGTCAAGAAATAAAGTTTGAGATAACATCTCACTTCACAAACTCAATAATCTCTTCATATACCTGAGGATATTTGTCGATGTCTAATAAGTCCAAGTGCAAGGGGTGTGTCTTGCCAATACATTTTCCTTCGATCATAACCGTTTCTACACCATCCAATAAAGCATTCTTCGTCAATACAGCACCGTCACCATCGCCAAGATCCATCTGGCATCCTGTACCAACAATAAGCTTAAACGGAATATTGGGCAAACTTCCCCTGTTTAATTTATTCATAAACAAGCTTCCTTTATCCATGTCACTGCATTCTCTACTTCCTCCGGTGATCGGGCAAATCTGAGAAATCTCTCCCTCAATGCCTTTATGCGGCGTTCCTATGGTCAGCAAGGCATCTACATCATCACCACCAAAGACTTGCACATAACGCCGAGTTACTAAGCCTCCCATGCTAAACCCAACTAATTTCACTTTCGAGCTTCCCGTCTTATATTTGATCGTCTCAATGACTTCTTTCAGACGGACAACATACGTATCGATGTTCTCGCTCTTCGTCTGCACAACGATATAATTCTCCGGCTCCTCAAAGATGTCATAATAATAGCTCGCTTTTATGGAAACTGTTCCAAATTTTCCCCATAATCCTGCTCCTTCTTTGGGAGAATATAGAGTTATAGCGCCAGCATTCAAGATGCCGTCTTTCTCCAGCCGCTGCTGGATCTTGGTAAAGCCTTCCAAACTGTACTCATACGATGTATCTTCAGAGATGGCGTGGCCATGGATAAAAACGACGGGAGAAGTATCACAGTCCTTACAACAGACATGACATTCTCCAAACAGGCAACAGACTTCTTTCTGTTCCGGAAGGCTAGGTGAATAATTTTTGGTAAGAACAATAAATTCTTTCTTCTCCGGTAGAGGCAGAAGAGAATATGCATTCCAATCACAAGAAGGCAGAAGAATTTGTTCTGAAGAATTTCTTTCTAAAGTAGAAAAATATAGGGCAAACTGGTCAATGACCGAGCACGTTTCATTGGCATCGGAATAATTGGCAAGAGTATAAGCAAAGCAACCAGTTTCAGCGCAATGATTGTTTGATAGATTCTCTAGCAAAATGATGTTTTTCATGAGCTCTAAGCTATGATTCTGCTGAAGTTGAACATAGGCTTGTTCAGTTTTATTTTTCAACTTTATACCAGCAAGATGATCACTAAAATTTGATTTGTTGATCATCTGATTGAATGAGAGAACGACATCATCCATCTCTGGGCTGGAAACGATAAGTCTGTTGGCGGCAAGGACAATGGTAGAAATATCTTGGAATGTATCAATGATTATATTGTAGTCTTCTATCTCCTGCTGGATGGCTGTCAAAGAATGGTTGGCAAGATCTTCCGCTTCGGAAAGCAACGATTTACTGAATGTAAAGTCAATCAAGCTACTTTTTTGCTCGGAAAGATACGTTTCCTGGATGGTAAGAAGCTCGTCGATGCCTTCAACTGTTTCCATTAAAGTAACAACAGAACGGTTGTACATGGCTATCGTTTCCATTGCAGTCTTTACTTTGCCGTTCCACTCCTGAAGGTGGAGATATTCCTGCTCTAATTGGCGAAGATCATCCTTTTCCTGATCGTTAGGCTCATAAAACACCGTAATCAGCTTATCCCTCACATTATCATTCCCGGAGGTATGGCAAAGCTGGGTAGGTGTGCTTTTACAAACCAAATGAACACGATATAAGGTATAACCTTGCCCTTCTGGAGAGGTGATGGGGACATCTCGCTGAAAGGGGATAGTGGGTGTAAGGTTAAAAGACTCTTCTGCTAAAACCTTCCCAGAACTGAGATCTTCAACCTTTGCTGTGCAAAACGCTGAACAGAAGGGGTTTGTGGTTACCGTAGATCTGAAGTGAAGAACTGCTTCATCGCCATGCTTGATGTTGATGTTTTCCAAGTCGACTTCCAACTTAATGCTGAGATCATTTCCCAGCAAGACATTGAGGTATAAGAGACTCTTTGTTCCTGCGAGAGCAATAAATAGTACAAGAACGACAACCGCAATAAGGATATATCTCCTCCTTCTGCGGTGGGAATGTAAATGGGGTGAATGTTCTGGATGTTCTTTTTCATGATAAGGGGGATGGTCTTTTTTATTGTTTATCTCCCTATCTTTTTTTTGATGGTGATCATGGCTTTTATCTTTAGAAGCTTCTTCCTCATCTTCCCTCTTCTTTCTGCTCATAGGGCAAAGAAATATCCCTTAGCTAATAAATGTTATTTTTGTATTCATTAAATAATTTTACCTCTGAAAAGAAAGCCATTGATATCTCAACATCGTCTTCCGCTCGATAAGCCATTTTAATAGCGCCGGAAGCAAGCCAGAAACAACAAGCTCTTTGTAAAAAAATAAGCCATCATATTTCCCTAAGCTGATGACCATAGGCTTTTTACTTGGCGAATAAGCATGCAGAGGTTTCTTCTTCTCCAAACAAAAAATATTCCTAACGACAGCAGCAGCCTGCTTCTCCGCGGCCTGAGCTGTTTTTTCTTCCATAACATCATTCACATCACCGGCGGCAAAGATATTTTTCCTTCCTGCTACCTGAAGAAATTCATTGACACAAAGAAATTTCCGCTCATTAATCTGGGTGGAGCAGATCCCTAAATGTTCATAATTAGGCATGATCCCTGTACAGAGAAAAGCGATGTCACAGCTTAATGCTTTCTTAGTATCCGTTAGATATTTTCCATTGCTTTCAATGACACGCTCATCAAAGAGAATGGTAACACCTCTTTTCTCTAAGAACAATCGTGAATATGCCCTGGCTTTAGCAGGAGTTCTTTCCATCAGCTCTTTCCTGGCATGAACGATTTTCACTTTCTTATCAGGAAAGGCGCAGATGATTTCAGCAGCCAGTTCCACTCCGACAATCCCCCCACCGATGATAAGAATGTACTCAGCTTTGCTTAATTTCCTTGCAGAGTCGCGTAGCTCTTGAGCCCGGGAAGCGATGACTAAATTCTTTTCTTTGATAGGACTGGCATATCGTGAGCCGGAAGCGATGATCAGATAATCAAAAGGATATTTCTTCTTGCCAACAAAAACAACCTCCTCTTCTATTTTTGAAACACTTCCTTTTACTATCTGAGCATGATGCAAATACTGCTGATGCCGCACTTGGATACTTTTTGCAGAAGAGGGATGGACTAGTGTTTTCAAGACAGAAGGAGTGAATTCAAAATAATCTTTCTCATCGATGAGAGTAACAGAAAAATCCTTTTCAAGCTGTTTCGCAGCGTAACTTCCAGCAAATCCTCCGCCTATAATAACAATATTTTTCATCTCTAGACTATTTTTCCTCTCTTGACTCTGTTTCATCTAGTGATCCTCAGGAAAATTCTCTTATCTTTATCATTCGACGATGGGCTGCACGTCCTGCCCAAAGATCTTGCTGCTCTCTTTACAATAGGCAACAATACTTTCCTGGAACCAGGGATGGTTTGCCTTCTGGATCTTTCCAATGATATAATAGCCTATTGCCATCATCACAGCATAATCTGCTGTAGGGGGAAGAGGGATAGCCAGACGATGCTTTCCCCATAGAGTATTATCACCACCAAAGCTAATAAATAATTCATCTGGCCGAGAAACAACAGTCGTAGCATGCTTCATAAATTCAGGAGTAGAGATAGTATAAGCTATCTTCCTGCCAAAAAGTTCCACAAACTTCTTGTCCAGCATCTCTTTTATCACCAGAAATTGAGGGGGGATTATTACGCAGAACGCGCCATAGCTGCTGAAGTCAGGCAAAGAGATGGAATCAATATTTGTCGTGATAAAGTCAAGGATCTTTTTAGGATCTTCCTGCGTTTTTGCCAGGATCAGGGACATATACGTAGAAACATTATAGGTATATGGTTCCCTATTTTTGGGAAAGACGATAATCTGATCTGGAGAGAGAAATCTTGCTGCTGTTGAGTGAGGATTATTCGTCAGCAAAAAGAGAGGCTTATCCCATTTTTGGACAGTTTTAGCAATATCTGGGGCATGTTTTCCGCCTGATGCTGAAATCAAGATAACACCATCAATAGCTTTGATCTTCTCTAATTTCTCAACATAAGAGGATTCATCAGCAAATACTGCATCAGAATCATGAAAGAGGATTTTCCCGGTAGCAGCGGCATTGCCAGAACCGATGACTAAAGGACGCTTATAAGAAGAAAAATGAAAGGAGGGTAGTTTCTGTGCAGACAGCGCCTCGAGTGAAGCTAGCACACACAGGTCAAGATCAGGAATATCTGTTATCGTAAACTTCTGCATGATCTGTACATAATCCGTTCGTAAAGATGTTTTCTGTTTCAATCAACACCTCCTTGAAATATCTGCCAGAATGAATACTCGTATGACTGCATGGTTCATGAGATAGCCGCCTTTATCCTTTTGATGATGCTTTTTGGATCAAGATTCTGATGAGGGATATGTTCCCAGATACCACCTTGTCCAGGGCGGACAGCAGCGAGATGCAAGAACTTTGGCACCAAACGTTTCTCCAGTAATGCTTTGGCATATCTATTGCCAAAACCGGATTTTTCATTCTGAGATTCTACGAAAACAACGAGAGGAGAAGAGCCTACTTTCTTCAGCATATCTTCATCAATCGACGTTAATGTAGGGGTGTTGACTAAGCCGATGTTCAAGCCTTCTTTCCGCAGCTGTTCGACAGCATCAAGACAACGGTAAAGCATTTCCCCATAGGTCACGATGTATCCATCTTTTCCTTCCCGGATAAGGTCTGCTTTGCCAGGGATAAACGTATATTTTTCAAATAGTTTCTTTCCTTTTTTGTCTAAAATAAAAGGGGTATCAGATCTGGTAGAGATGATAAAGCGCAGCCCTTCATCAGAATAGATCTTTTTGACGATAGCTGCCATCTGCAAGGCATCGGCAGGAAAATATATCTTGATCGTACTCTCTTCAGGAAGATGGCAATCAATAAAACTCAGATTGATGCCGTAATGACAAGTATTATCTGCCATCCAATCGACACCAGCATGTGAAAAGTGACAGAGGACATTCCTCTTATTGAGTGCGGCCATCTGGATTTCTGAAGGTAACATCTCACTGCCAAAGACACTAAACGTAGCAAAAACTCCTTGACATCCTTTTTTTGATCCAAAACCTGCTGCCCTCAGAAATAAGCCCCGTTCCATAACTCCGCCTGAAACATAATTCTCCGGAAAATGTTCTTGAACGGCAGCGACGCCAGTCGATCCGCCTAAATCGGCACTATACACTCTGATGTTTTTCCTTCCACTGCTTCCTGCTTTCTTCATCATTTCAGCAAGAGTACTGCCAAAGGCTTTCCTGCATGATCCCCATTCAGAAGAGCTGCCACGATATGCTTGACGATCAGCCGACCTTACAGGATCGGAAACTTTTCCTGCTGACAGAATCATCTCGGCAGCTGGGAGATATCCTTTTTGTTGTAAGTATTTTGCTGCTACATCTCCTGAAACGGCATCGTGAGCTTTCATCTGGCCAGCAATTTCTGGTATTCCCTGCGCTATTTCCCGACGATGGACAAGGGCCACTGGACCATGATCATCAAGCAATGCTGAGCGTATTGCTGCATAGAGCTGATCCAAATCCTCATCCTTGGTAGTGGATATAGTTGTTACACCTAGACCGTGGCCGCTTAAGGTCTTCGCGATGTCAAAGCCCGGAAGATAGGTATGGGGATGACCTTCAATCGTAACATTATTATCATCAATGATGAGAACTACTGGCAGCCTGGCAGCAACAGCTTGGCGTGCCGCTTCAGCATCATTTCCTTCCTGCTGAGACCCATCGCTGCCAAAGATAACTACTTTCTGCCGTGTTCTTTCGGCAAGACCATTGACATCTCCCCAGAGATGCCCTAGTCTTCCTGATGAAAAATCAATCCCTTTCTTTTGATCAAGTTCAGGATGTCCTGGCAATCCAGAGAGATATTCACGGTAATGAAGCAAGTCAGCAAGCTTCATGCCTTTCTTTTGATCTAAGGCGGCAAATAAGTATTGTAAAGCTACTCTATGTCCAGCTTCATCGAATAAGACGGGATAAATAGTAGAAGAACCTTTCATGAACGCTTTGACGATGAGCGCTTCTGGAACGATGTCATACGCTCCCCCGGTATGGCCGGAAACTCCTTTAGCGGAAGCTAGTCCGGTAAAGAAAACAATGATGTCACGGCAGAGATCGATATTCTTTTTGAGCTGCTGTTTCTGCTGTAGAGAAATTCTTTCGGAGGATAAACTGAAAGTTAACTCTCGATAATTGCTTAATGGAATAGGAAATGACACCATCTCGATCTAGACCTCATCGAATCCCTGCCTGCCAGATATTCTTAGAGAGAATCATAGCTCAGCAGTTTAAAAAGATTGTGTTTGAGAAAACTGGTAAAAAAAAGCCAAACAAGTACTGAAAGATTAAAAAAGATAAAAAAATCAAGAATTACTGTATCGTTGCCGTTCCCCGGACACCATAGCCGATCGTCCAGAACTGATATACCCCTGGCTCTTTAAACACATGCGTGTATGAAGCTCCTGGCTTGGTAAGGTCGCTGTTCTCAAATTTCCTGCTACCGTCTTTCACAAAGGTCATGGAGAACGTTTTTGCGTCATCATTCACAAATATGACTTCCTGCCCGACACTTGCGGTAAATTCACTGGGGTCAAACCCTTGCTTCCCCAATACATGAACTTCTACAGCTGCTCCCGTGGGAAGTGGAAGAACAGACGGACCATCATCACTATCCTCTTCTCCTAAAACAGGAGGAGAGCTTGGCTGTGCTCTCTCTTCTACTACTACTTCTGGACCTGATGTACATCCTAAAAGAAAGGTCAAAACACTTATTATTATCAACATTTTTTTTATCATCATCATACCTCTCTTATTTTTTAATGTTTAAGTGGTTGCCCACGTATCACACAAACCTGAACTCGTACTCAAAAAAAAGGAAATAGAAAAGGAAAGATTATTTCTTTCCCATAATCCTGAACATGGTCGTTCCACATTTAGGGCATTTTCCTTTCATCGCTCTTCTGACGGTTCCACCTTTGCCCTTCATGGTAACTTCCTTACCATCTTTCATCTGCTGTTTAGCTTTACACTTCACACAATATGCTTCAACCATTTTACCTCTCCTCCACTTTTTTTCAAGAACGCAACGGAACTCAACACGTTCCTTTTATCTTGATTTAAAGCTATTATACTGTTTTCGCTTTTAAAGTTTTCGAAGGGATAGAGGTTTTCTGAAGCAACTTGAAAGTAACACTTGCCCTATCTTTCAAAGCTTCTCGTAATAAAATTAAGAGATAACCAGAATAATCAAACAACCTTATATTTTCCCAAACTCTCAATCTCTTTCTTTAATCCCTTCATATCGGCAGTAGCGTCATGCTCCACGACGAGCTTGCCGGTCTTAAAATCAAGACTGGCGGAATGCACCCCTTTCGCTTCAGAACAGACATCCTCAATCAGCATCTTGCAAGATGTGCAATGGGTTCCTTTGATGGTTAAGATGGTTTTCATATGACCTCCAACGTTCCTGGCCCAGCCATACCCATAGAACAGCTAAAAGTGATCCTTCCGGCTTGAGTGGGAGTAAAGGTTACACTAGTTATCCTATCACTAAGAAGCCTTTCTGAAATTCCCAGTGCAGGAGCAGCGATAACTTTTGCGCATCCCGTTGCTTTCCTGCCATCAATATTCCATTGCACAGGAACTCCTTTCTGCAGCTGAAATGAATCCGGATAATAATCTAAGCCACGAACTTCCATATTGATCGTTTGAATTTGACCATCAACAACATCTGCGATAGGGCCATTCAATGCTGCGCTATTGCTGTCTCCTAACTGGATCAGCGTCAAGCCGCTAGGCATAGCTAAGGCGCCTAAGATGATGACCAAGACAGCGGAAAAGGTGGTGAAATAACGTTGAGCATTCCCTTTGGCAAAGCTGGTAAATGCGCCGATACCTGCTAATGCCGGCAAGGTTCCTAATGAAAAAGCTAACATTGTCAAAGCGCCGATAACCATATTTCCTGTTCCCAAGACGTACAGCTGTAAGGCTTGAGTGAAGCCACAGGGCAAGAAAAATGTCGATCCGCCAAAGAGGAAGGAGGATAATCTAGTGGGCTCAGATTGTTCACCATCGCTAGATGCATCATAAATCCTATGAGCGATAAACTTAGGCATCTTCACCTGGATCTTATTTAACCAAGGAAATATCTGTAAAAGCTGCATACCAATGATGATCATCAAGACACCGGCAAGAATAGTGATCATCCCATTTACTTGAGAGGAAATGCTGATGACTGACCCTAAGGCGCCGATAGCTCCTCCCAAAACAGTGTACGAAACGATTCTTCCAATGTTAAAAGAGAGGTGATGTTTGAACTTCTGCGCTCCGGTAAGGTTAGGATGCGCCTCATTATATTTCTGAGAAATAGCCAGGAGCAAGCCGCCAGCGACGGCTAAACACGTCGAAGTGGCTGCCACTAAGCCGATCAGGAAGACAAAGCCATAACTCATATTATCAGTAACGCCGATACCTTTCGGCAAGATATCAAATTGACGCAAGAGAAGGTATGCTCCAACCATAGCAATAAAGACGGCACCGATCTCTTTGTATTTTGAGGAATTGGCAACGATGAAGGGTGTTTTTAGAACATGCTCAGGGGAGGCATTGCTAGAGGAAACTGAGGGAAGTTCAGAAAGCGAATACCCTTTCTCGGCAACAGCTGCCTGAAGCTGGTCCAGCTGGACAGCATCATCGCAATGGACGATAGCTTTCTCTTTTGCACGACTTACTTGAACATTATGGACGCCGGGCACCTTTTTCAGACCGCGCTCAATAAGCACTTCACAGCTCGAGCAGGTCATCCCAGAAACTTGAAGATCTACTTTTTTCATGTTGTCACCTTTGTTGATTTTATTCTTTTAGGAGCGGAAGATTATAATCTTTTCCCTTTCAGCAGCAAAGCATTCGTTACAACGCTTACGGAACTCAGAGCCATCGCTCCCCCAGCTAGGATAGGGCTTAACATCCAGCCCGTCCAGGAGTAAAATACCCCTGCGGCGATAGGAATGCCTAAAATGTTGTAGATGAGCGCCCAAAACATATTCTGCCGGATCTTGCTCATGGTTAATCTACTCAGCTTGATCGCCCGAGGGACATCCAGCAGATTATTCTTCATCAAGACGATATTTCCTGATTCCATGGCTACGTCCGTTCCTGAACCCATGGCTATCCCTATATCAGCCTGAGCTAAAGCAGGAGCATCGTTGATGCCATCTCCCACCATAGCTACCTTTCCCCTCTTCTGCAGATTCTTGACGTGAGTTGCTTTTTCATCCGGAGCAACTTCAGCAAAGAAATCTTTGATACCTACTATTTTGGCGATCGCAGCAGCCGTCCGTGGATTATCGCCAGTGATGAGGTATGTTCTGATCCCTAACTGCTGCAAGCGTTTTATCGCTTCGGGAGAATCTTCTTTTATTTCGTCAGCAACGGCAATCAGGCCAAGAAGCTTCTTGTTCTCGGCAAGGATCATGACTGTCTTTCCTTCATCTTCCAACCGTTCAATAGACGCAGAGGCCTTTCCCAGAGAGATCCCCTTTTCTTTCATCAACTTGCGATTTCCTAAGAAATAGGTTTTCTGGCCAAGGTTTCCCTTTACTCCTTTGCCGATAAGAGCTTGAAAGGCAGTCGTCTTTCGTAAATGCAGCTTGTTCTCTTTTGCCTTCGCTACGATCGCTTCCGCCAAAGGATGTTCAGAGCTATTCTCTAAGCTTCCTGCAACTTCCAATAACGTCTGCTCTCCCGTCCTGTTCAATGGAACAAGATCAGTCACTTCCGGCTTGCCTTTGGTAATCGTACCAGTCTTATCAAAAATGATGGAACGAAGGCTATGTGCAGTCTCCAACGCATCTCCGCCTTTGATGAGAATGCCATGCTGTGCGCCTTTTCCCGTACCCACCATGATGGCAGTTGGCGTGGCTAGCCCTAAGGCGCAAGGACAGGCAATGACCAAGACAGCGACAGCAGCGATGAGCGCAAACTCATTTGTCTGGCCCAGCAAGAAGTACCAAAGGACATAGGTAAGAAACGCTAAAACGATGACGATAGGAACAAAATATGCTGAAACAGTATCGGCAAATCTCTGAATTGGCGCTTTTTTAGCCTGAGCATCTTCGATCAATCGGATAATTCTAGATAATACTGTCTCGCTTCCCACCTTTGTTGCTTTCATGGTAAAGGAACCTTGCTTATTGATCGTGGAGCCGATGATAGCATCACCTTTCTTTTTCTCCACAGGAATACTTTCTCCTGTCACCATACTTTCATCTATGGCAGAATACCCGCTGAGAATGATCCCATCGGTAGGAATTTTTTCCCCCGGCTTTACGACGATAACATCTCCTATCTGCACTTGATCTATGGGGATTTTTACTTCTTTGCCTTTTCTGATGATGGTAGCAGTTTTCGCCCCGATCTGCATCAGTTTCTTGATGGCTTCACTCGTTCTTCCTTTTGCTCTGGCTTCCAGATATTTTCCTAAAAGCACTAAGGTAATAAGTACGGCAGATATCTCAAAATATTGATGCGCATCAGGAGAGAAGAGGATAGCATACAAGGAATAAAAGTACGCTGCGCTTGTCCCTATGGCAATCAACGAGTCCATATTAGCGCTTTTGTTTTTGAAGGCAGACCACGTCCCTTGGTAAAAGGGCCAGCCGATCCAGAATTGGATGGGAGTAGCAAGAAGCCAGATGATATATTCTCGAAAAGGAACATCCATGAAGACCATGGCTAAGAGAAGAGCTGGAAGAGATAATGCTGCACTGAGGATGACTTTTCCTTGTAAGTGACGAAGTTCTTTCTTTTGCAGAAGAGCTTCTTTCTGATAATTCTCTTCTTTCCAGACTACAGCATCATACCCTTTCTTTTGGATGGCAGCGATCAGGCTTTTTTCCGGCGCTGTGGCCTCATCATGCTCGACAGTCGCCCGTTCTGTCCCATAATTGACAACGGCAGAGCTTACTCCTGGCACTTTCTGCAAGGCTCGGGTGAGGATAGTAGAGCAGCTGGCACAATGCATGCCTTTTACTTTAAGTGTTGTTTTCATGGTTTAACCCCCGTGGTAATTACTGAAAAAAGAAACGACCTCTTCTGTGTTATGTTTACCAAACCTTCAGTGAGAAAGAAGTTCTTCATCTCTTGTGGAGAGTTTATCTTCACACAGCCTGGCTCCAAATGTTCAAATAATCTATGGATAAAGCGCATAAAGAAATTGATATCAGCAATAATAACCTTCCCGCCTTTCTTGGCAACTCGTTTCATCTCGTGAAGAGCTTTTCTTTGATCATAATAGTGATGGAATGCTTCCGTCGATACAACATCATCAAAAGTATTATCGCCATAAGGCAACTGATGAACATCTCCTTGAATAATCTCCGCTTTTCCATATAATTTCCTGCTGGCAAGTTTGACCATCTTTTCTGAAAAGTCCATGCCATGAAGCTTTGCTGCTGTTTTTTCACTAAGCTCTCGTAAAAATTCTCCAGAGCCGCAGCTGACATCAAGGATAGAATGATGATCTAAGATATCTTTTAACAGAGGACGATAAAATTTTCTCATCCAAAATTGGAATAATGGATAATCATAAGATTTTGACCAGGCATCAAAAAACACTTTATTTTCCTTCAGTTTTTTGTTCATTTTATTTTACCCTGCGCTTTGTTATCTCTACATTGCAGCTCTTATGCTTCAAACACCAGTTCTCACATGCTTGAGCATACTTTTCTTCCTTATACCATAATAAGCATTCTTTACATTGATAGGTATCATTGTTTGTTCTTACCATCTATTTCTCTCCTTAAAATTTTACAGCAATATTCTTCCATGTGCTTATCGATAAATTCTACTAAGGGCTTGATCGTCTTCTTGTTGACGGAATATACTCGGTACTTTCCCTGCTTCTCCATGAAGACCATGCCGTGATATTCTAACACTTTCAAGTTATGAGAGACCATCGTCTGCTCAAAGCCAGTAGATTGGCAGATATCACCCACGTTTTTCTTTCCTTCCCTCAGGACATTGATGATCCTTAACCTATGAGGATTAGCTAAAGCTCCGAAAAAGAATTGGTAGGTTTCGATGGAATGGTTCATTTTACATGATAAAAATATCATATGATATATAAATCTTTTGTAGAGATGGTGAATATTAAAGTTAAAATTGAATGATAGTATTCCCTCGCAGTTTTTAGAATATCTACAATAATTCCGCTACTTTTTAAAATAAGCCACCCCCCATCTTACTATGCACTACCACGCGTGGTTTAAAAATACGGCTCTTATAATATTTCTTCGTTGTATACAATCCGTGGTTACTTTTCCTGCAAAATAAGCCCTATCTTTGCTACAAACTTTGTTGCATTTTCAAAGATCTCTTCAACTCTTCTTCTAGTGTAAGTATGAATTGCAGAATACCTGGCAATATGGCTTTCTGTTTTAGCATCTTCAAAGTAATACACATATTCATCCTCAAATATTTTATACGCTTGGTTCAAAATATCTAAATCCTCTTTTTCCATGGCATCAGGAACTAACAAGTGCCCTAAGGCAACTTGAGCGGCATCATGATCAGAAACTTCGTATCCTTTGGATATTACGACAGCTTTAGCAGCATAAAGCATAGAATAGTAAGCAATAGTTATAGCCCAATAGTCCCAATATAATTTTGGTGCTTGATCTTTGTTCGGCTTTATGTCTTTGTGAAATTCAGCAATCAATAAGCTATTTTCTGCTTTCTGTAAGAAGAGTTTAATTTTGAAGAAGTCTTGCGATTCTTTTATTCTCTTTTGCTTTACATGATCATTAAACATCTGCTGGTATTGGTTTTTATCGAATGGCATGGAAGACGCACCCCCAAAAATCTTCTGGATTGTTGAGAATAATATGGCTGTTTAACGCTTGCTTCCCCACATTTTCCTCTTTATCTTTAAGCATGAGCTCAAATTCTTTCTTTGTTACAAAAATAGGGTTAATCTTTTTCTTAAATAGAAGCTCATACTTTGAAAAAGAGATGCTTTTCCTTCCATCTTTATTTATGATCAACAGATCAATATCGCTTTTCTCGTGTTGCGTTTTTTTAGCATAACTTCCAAATAAAACTACTATTTCCTTCGTGTTCAGTTCACTTTCAATTTTCTTTATTATTGGTTGATTATGAAGAAATTCTTTTCTTTCTTCATCGGACGAGATGATCAAATGAGATTTAATGACAGGATTATCAACATTTAACTTGATGGTTTTTGCTTTTCCAACTGCCTTAACCACCAATACGTCATCCATCACTTGTATCGTTCGGTAAAAAGTAGCGTAGGGGATTTTAAGCAACTGGCTTAATTCATGCATAGTATATGCTCTGCTTAAGTTCTTCCCTAAAAAGGTAATGATTTTGGATTTATTATTCATATTTGGATAATATTATCTATTATTGATATATAAAGCTTATGGTACGTTTCAATGGAGAATAGGCACTTCTTACCTTGGGCAATAGAAATAAAGAATCTTGTCACCCTGCCCTGCTCATCAAAACCTTTAAGAATCACCGCTTATTCTAGAGAGGTATGAAAGAGCATATCCTGAAGTATGTCTTGAAAAATGCCTTGGATTTCCAGGGGAAGGCCAATTCTAAAGTAGTTTTAGGCCAAGTCTTGAAGGAGCATGAAGAACTGAAGAAAGACGTTCCTAAACTGTTGAAGGAGATCGAGCAAGTGATCAAAGAAGTAGAAGCCATGCCCTCAGAGAAGATCAAGGAAAAACTGGAAAAGGAGTTTCCCAAGTTATTGAAGGAAAAGAAAGAAGAGAGAGTTGAAGGGGCATTAAAACCGCTGGCTAACGCTCAGAAAGGCAAAGTGGTGACGAGAATAGCTCCGTCTCCATCCGGGCCATTACACATAGGACATGCTTATGGCGCTTCCTTAAATTATGAATATGCCAAGATGTATGACGGCAAGCTGTTATTGAGGATTGAAGATACCAATCCCGAACATATTTACCCAGATGCTTATAGACTTATTGAAGAAGACGTGAAATGGCTGTCGGACAATCATGTGGCTGAAGTGATCATCCAATCTTCACGTTTGGAGATCTATTATTCTTATGCTGAAGAATTGGTAAAGAAAGGAAAAGCCTATGTTTGCACGTGTGATGCCGATCAATGGAGATTGTTGAAAGCAGAAGGGACGGCCTGCCCCTGCCGAGAATTGCCTGTTGAGGGACAACATGCTCGATATAAAAAGATGCTGAAGGGTTATGCGGAAGGTGAAGCAGTTTTACGATTAAAAACAGATATCACAGATAAGAATCCTGCTATGCGAGATTTCTCGCTGATGAGAGTCAATGAACATGTTCATCCGCGAACAGGCACGAAGTATAGGGTTTGGCCGTTGATGATCTTTAGTGTGGCTATCGATGACTATGAATCAGGTGTTACTCATGTTTTAAACGGCAAAGACCATGCCGATAATGCCAAGAAAGAAGCGATGATCATGAAGTGTTTAGGTTGGAAAGCTCCGGAATATTCTCATTGGGGGAGGATCAATTTTCAAGGGATGAAGATCAGCACGTCTGAAACACGGTTGAAGATTGAGCATAAAGAATATACCGGCTGGGATGACATCCGTTTGCCTTTTTTGCCAGCATTGAGGAAGAGAGGCTACCAGGCTGGCGCTTTCCGGAAATTTGCCGCAGAAATAGGATTGAGCTTGAATGATAAAACTGTTGCTCCAGAAGAGTTCTGGAAGATTGTCAATGCCTGCAATAAGGATATCGTTGAATCTCAGGCAGATAGGTATTTCTTTGTTGACAATCCAATACGAATCACTGTCCAAGATGCTCCGAAAAAAGAAGTGATGATCGACCTTCATCCGGACTTCCCAAAACGGGGAAAGAGAAAACTCCTTGTTCATGGAGAATTTTTGATCTCGGAGAATGATTTCAGAACATTGGGTGAAGGATACATGCATCGGTTGATGGATTATGGTAATTTCAGGTTGAAAGGAGAGACATTCCATTACGTTTCTGAATCGTATGATGAATATAAGAATGCTTCAAATAAAGGAAAGATCATCCACTGGCTTCCTCCCAAGAACAATGTGCCTGTGGAGATCATGATGGAAGACGGCAGCCTCAGTAAAGGGTTTGGAGAAGAAACGCTTCGTGGAGTGAAAGAAGGGGGGATTATCCAGTTTGAGAGAAGATTCTTTGTACGGGTTGATAAGAGTAGTAAAAAAGGGATGACCTGCTGGTTCTTGCATAGGTAACAGAGGATATTTTATCATCACCTATTCGAATTAAGAAAAGTTTATAAGACCAGAGGTTTTGCTCATTACTCGGTGGGGTGTAAATATTGGGAAAAATTAGTCGTGATACGCCGTTAGCTGAAATTACCTTGCGAAGGTATGAAAAGCCCACGATGGGTGATAGGGAACTAGTCAGGAAATTCTGCTTATCCGTAGGTCTTTTACAGCCAGGAGATTCTCGGGATGTCATGGTCGATGTGCTTCATGTCTTATTAAAAGCCCGGCAAGAGCGGGAAGAATTACATTCTGAAGAAGTCAAAAATAAAGTGATGACATTACGAAAAAGTGTTAATCTGCCGATGTTAGGCATCGCTTCCTCAAATATCCGGAGGCAACTAAAACGCCTGAAAGATCTGCATCTGATTGAGACGAACGCTAATTTGTATCGTATTACGGAATGGAATTCCATTTCTGAGATCTTTGAAGATAAAGTTGAGAATTTCATCATTAAGTCGGTCATGTCCAGGGTTAAAGATTATGTGCAGAAAATCGATGAAGAATTTTCTGAGAAAAAAGAGGAGGAGATGTGATGGTAACAGACCAATTCTCCTTAGGGGTTCTTGTTTTTTTCGGCTTCTTTTGGCTTATTTGTGTTGGTTTGATTATTGCAAGCACGGTCTTTTGGATTCTGATGCTTATTGATGTCATCCAGAGGAAGTTTGCAAAAGATGATGATAAGATCACCTGGATATTAGTTGTTGTTCTGGCTGGGATTATCGGAGCGTTAGTGTATTATTTTGTCGTCAAGAAGAAAGACAAGAAGAGAAAGTAGACAAGAAGAGAAAGTGAGTGATAGAGCAGAAGTTATTTTTTCTTAAATGTTTTTGAAGGCTTATTAACATCCTTTAGAAAAAGAAACACCTTGAAATCCAGTTTACTTTCTGCCAATTTATGAATGGATAAAAAAATAATCCTAAACAATATCTTCTTCAGCTACGACGATGTAATCTCCTGAAGCGATGACCGCAGAGAAAGGGATAGGATATTG
>Ga0209541_10002315_pt1 | contig 36195 bp, 41 predicted proteins | sample RifCSPlowO2_01_FD_184027 | JGI IMG/M metagenome (GOLD analysis project Ga0209541, IMG submission 184027) | Groundwater microbial communities from Rifle, Colorado - Rifle CSP2_plank lowO2_0.1 (SPAdes) (version 2) | ecosystem: Environmental > Aquatic > Deep subsurface > Groundwater | place...
TCAAATATTTTTCCAGGAGGACAACATTTGTTATTTGTATTGTCCCATAAACATCCATTAGTTTGACAAGTATTTTGAGTATCACAAATATTTGTTTCACAGCTGTTTAAAGAGCAGCCAGAAGATTTGCAGCAAAGTTTAGTGTTATACCCACCAGTACAATCTCCAACATGTGCATTTGTGTCAGAAGAAATAGAAGCAACGCAAGTTTCATCACCATTACAAGAACTGCTTCTGTAATTACAAATTAAATCACTAGAACAAACTTTTATAGCATAATTTCCAGCACCAGTTGGTTTTTCAACATGAGCATTTGTATTAGAGCTTAATTTTATAATTACATTGTTTGCATTGCAAGTTCTGTCTGTAACTATCAAGCTGCCAGTGCAAGCTTTAAAAGAATAAGAAGTATCAGTATAAACTGCTGCGTGGGCATTTGTGCTAGAACTTACCTTGAATAAAGTATTATCAGTAGCACAAGAATTTAAAATACTTTTTCCAGTAATTAAATTAACTCCTCTACTATAGAATTCATTACTTAATGGCTTTAATCCAAAGACAGAAATAATTATTAATAATAAAAGAACTAAAAACAAAATTACATGTTTATCTTTTATTTCCATATATTGCCTCTTTCTTTGTCCATTGATTTTTTTTGCTTATAAGATTTTTCTTTTTGGCACTGTCATGAATCTTCTTCTTTTCCATAAACGCTTTTCATAAAAGGTAAGCTGTAAACTAAACGTCAGGTTAAAAGTCCTAACTTATTTAATTATGCCAAGTTCTCTGCACCTCCTAATTTTGAGTATCAAATATGCTTATCTATTTGTCTCATTTTAGGGGTTCACTCCAGGTTGCACCAAATCCTTTCTTAGAAAAGTATTTATATGAAAATAAAAATAAGATAATAATGAAAAGAGGGTTAATTTTAATTATAATTATCTTGGGTTTGATAGTTATTTCTGGTTGTACTCAAATACCGAATTTACCAAAGCCAGGAAATCTGCTTGGTTTATCTCAAAAAGAAAAAGTAATTACTGAAAGCAAAGGATTAACAATTAAATTTTTAGAAAACCAACCCCCATTAGATGAAATCATTGCTGGCCAGAACTTCAAAATCTCTATAGAATTAATCAATAATGATCCAGAGCCAGTTTCAGGCACAATAAAATTATCTGATACACCTTCAGATGAATTTTCATCATTGCAGGGAAAAGAGGAAGCAAGCTTTTCTTTGCCTCCGGCAGAAGTTCTTCAAGAAGGTGCAGAAAGAATTAGCAAAAGCATTCCATCTCAGGAAAGAATAACCTTTGGCTCATATATTTATGATGAATCAAAAGCATTTAAAGGAATGACAACAAATTTCATAACAGAAATAATAACAAATCATCAATCAATAGCAACAACACAAATTTGTGTTAAATCCTCTTCATCTCAAGAATCAAAATGTCAAAATAAAGAAACAATTACTAATTTTGGTCCAAGAGGAAATTTAGGTCCAGTAAAAATAACTAGAATAGAAAAAACAATAGTTCCAGATGAAGGACTTGTAAATTTAAATCTTAAAATCACTATAAAAAATACTGGAAAAGGAAAAATAGATAATGAAGATCAGATTTTAAATTCATTTGATATAAGGATATTGGGAGAATCTTCCTTAACTTGTTCAAGAACAGATAAATTATCATTAAAAGAAGGAGAACGAACAGTAACTTGTACAGCTGATATTGGGATATCAGAAGAACTATTCAGGCAGGAAGTTTTAGAAATATCTTATGATTATCCTTACAAAATAATAGAAACTTTAGGCCCAATAAGAGTAACAAAAATAGAAGTTTAATTTTTTTCTGCTTTTTTATGAGTTAATTTTGCAATTTCCATGCTTACATCTTGATTTAATATTTCAAGCATTTTAACTAATAAATTACTAAACTGATTTGTAATTACTCCTTGCTTGCTTAATTTCTCAGCTTCTTTTTCCATGTTTTCTAATCTTGTTTGAATCATTCCTAAATTCATCAATGCACCATCTAAATTTCCACTTTCACGACAATAATCAGCAATTTTCTTTCTGTCTTCGCATAATCTTATTTCTTCTCTAAAAGAATTTATTTGCGCAATAACAGAATAAACATCAGATTCAGATAATTCAGTATCAAGATTGCCAAACCTAAGAACAAATTCTTTCTCAGCTTTTTTTTCTGCAACTGCAATTTTAGCTGGCTTAGTATCACCCTCCATTTTACCAAAATTAACACAGTCTCTAAATAAAAAACCAAAAGCAGAAACAACCAAGACAGCAGCCCCACCAATTTTTAATGCTTTGTTTTGAACAAATCCTCTCATTATTTACACCCCTCTTTAATTATTTTGAATCCAGTACTCTACAAAATCCAGTAAACTATATAAACATTATTAAACCTAAAAATAGAGTGATAAAATGAATAAAAAGAGTGTGTTAATTTTAATAATTTTATTGTCTTTATTTATTGTAGGCTGTCAGACAGGAACAAAAAAAGAACAGAAGACTTTGGGTATTTTTATCGGTGGTTCTGACGCTTTGGAATTTTCTTTTACTGAAGGCCAGCCACCAGCAAAAGTTCTGGATAATTTGCAAGAGCCTTTTTTCATAGGATTAAATTTACAAAACAAAGGAGAATATGAAATCCCTTCAAATAAAATTATATCTTCATTGTCAGGAATTAATCAAGAAGCTTTCTCATTATCATCTTTACATACAAAACTATCAGTGCCATTAGAGGGAAAAGCAAAAAGCGGAGACCAAGTAATAGAAAGCTCACCAGAAGAAATCCAGTTTGATGAAGCAAATTATAAGCATGACTTAAATGCAGATTTTCCAACATCATTAAGAGTTGATGTTTGTTATGAATATAAGACAAAAGCAGTTTCAAAAGTATGTCTAAAAAATAAAGCAGTTGAAAAAACATTAGAAGATAAATGTTCAGTTCTTTCAGACTCTGTTGTAACTGAAGCTTCATCAGCCCCAGTGCAAATAAAAGATGTAAAACAGAGAAGTTCAGCAGCACAGGAAATTAAATTAACATTTAAAATTGTAAATGTGGGAAAAGGAGATATATATCCGCCTGTAACATTTTCAGATAAATGCATTGATGTTTCAGCAGAAAAAAACAAAATACAAGTATCAGTCACTTCACCTTCACCAAAAGTAAATATAAAATGTTCACAACTACAGGATTCAAATAAAGGGACAACAAAATTAGCTTTAGGTGAAAAGACAATTAGCTGCGACATTCCAACATCTGATTTGCAAGAAACAGCATTTGAAGAGCCAGTAAACATAGTTTTAAGTTATTTCTATAAAGGTTCAATAGAAAAGCAGATTACAGTTCTTAATTCTGAACAATAAAATTAAAAAAAAAATATTTATTTTCTATCAATTATTTGGAGAGAAAGTACAAAAATCATTTGAAAAATCATTCTAATAGTTTACCTAAATTATTATAAATCTCTCATTTTTCTTCACATTATGTTTATAGGTGACCTACATATACATTCAAAATATGCAAGAGCTTGCAGCAAAGACATTACTTTACAAAGACTGGCTGATAATGCAAAACTTAAAGGATTATCCTTCCTAGGGACAGGAGATTTTCAGCACCCCAAGCATTATCCAGATATTTTGAATAGTCTACAGGAAGATTCTAATGGAATTTTATGGACAAAAGAAACAAATCCATTTCCTTTCATTTGGCAGACTGAAATTTCTTTAATGTACAAGCAGGATGGAAAAGGAAGAAGAATCCATCACACGATTTTATCTCCGAATAAGGGAGTTACAGCTCAAATTATAGAATCCTTGGGAAAAAGAGGAAGAATGGATTATGATGGAAGGCCGATTTTTGGTTTTTCAAGTATAGAATTAGTTGAAATGATGAGATCTATTTCAGAAGATATAGAAATTATTCCTGCGCATTGTCTAACACCTTATTTTGGTATCTTCGGTAGCATGTCTGGTTTTGATTCTTTTGAAGATTGTTTCAAGGAAAAATCAAAATATGTTAATGCAGTTGAAACTGGGTTAAGCGCCGCCCCGCCAATGTTATGGAGAGTTTCTAAATTTGATAAATTGAATTTAATTAGTTCTTCAGACCCACACTCTTATCATTCTTATAGACTTGGAAGAGAAGCAACTCTTTTTGATTTTAAACAGATAACCTATCAAAATATAATAAAAGCAATAAGAACTGGAGAAGGATTATCTGGAACAATAGAAGTTGATCCTAATTATGGGAAGTACCATTTTGATGGACATAGGGTTTGCGGAGTTTCTTTTTCTCCTGAAGAATCTAAAAAACATAATAATATTTGTCCTGTTTGCAGGCAAAAATTAACAATCGGAGTTCAAAACAGAATAGAACAATTAGCTGATAGGCCAGAGGGATTTGTAAAGAATAATGCTAAGAAATTTTATTCCTTGCTGCCACTAGCAGAACTTATTTCAGTAATATTAAAAAAAGGAGTTTCAACAAAAACAGTTTTGCAGGAATATAATAAATTAATTTCTAAGTTTAATACTGAATTAAATGTTTTGATGGATGTTTCTTTGGAAGATCTAAAATTAGTTGTAAATGAGAAAATTGCAGAAACAGTTATCAAAATAAGAGAAGGAAAAGTAAGGTACAAGCCTGGTTTTGACGGAAATTATGGCCGAGTTATTTTAGATGACAAAGATGAAAATAATTTAATTAAAGAAGATCATAACTTCTTAAAAAGTATTCAAAAGGGGTTAGATTCTTTTAGTCACTAAGGTTTTTGCTAAATATTGATATTCTTTGGATTCTTTAGCTATATTTTCAGCCAAAATCTTCCACAATCTAACTAATTCTTTGCCATTATATTTTAATATTAATTCTTTTTTATTTGCTTTTTCTTTATGTTTTAATGGTAAGATTTTAATTAAGGAAAGTACTTCATGAACTCTTGATAGATTAAGTAACCACATTCTCTTTTCACCAAAGTGTGACTCATCATTTTTCTTAAAAGTTAAAGTCGGATGATAATCAATTATCTTGAGAATAATTTTAATGCTGTTTAGTAATGATTTATTTGTAATTGAAATCCCAAGCCTGGGTCTTTTACCATTTAGAGTGATAAATCCATCCGTATCAACTAATCCTGCAAGGAAACTGATAAATAATAATTTATCTTTGTTAATCCATTCAGGAATAAATTTTAACTGCGCTTTCAAAAAATCGAAAGTTTCATGTAAATAAGCAGTGATATTCCAAGCATATTGGTCAGCCCTATTTTCAAACGGATAACTTTTAATGTAGCCGTAATTTTCAAACAATTCTTTCATTAAAGGCTCCCAAGCAGGATGTGTCGAACTTACATTGCAAATAATCCTTTTTTCTTCAGAAGAAGCATAAAGATCACCGCACCTTGCTCCAATTAAATAGCTTTTAAACTTTAAATCTTCTTTTGTCCTTATTTTAAATGGTCTTTTCGGATATTTTGTAAGTGCCTCAGATAAAGTTCTTCTTGGAATATTATATTTTTGCATCCTTTTTCTAATTTTTGAAGCTCCCAACCCGAAAAGAGAACCTATTTCTTTTAAACTTAGTTTGTATTTTGTATAAAGAGACTTTAAAAGGTTCTTTGGAATTTTTTCTGAACTTATAAATTGCCTATTTATTTTTCTAATAAAAAAATAAGAATAGAGAGTATTAACATTAATTGCTATATTTTTTGAAAGTTTATTTAATATTAAGTTTCTACTTAGAATTGTTTTTTTCTTTTGTTTTTTTCTATAAATTATAATTTGTGTTTTAATTTCTTCAGGTATATTCTTTACGTTCATTTTTTCCTTTTTTAATAAAATAGCTTCTTTATGGGTTCTTTTTTTAATATTTAATCTCTTAAACCACTGTTGTATGGTGTCATAATCTTTTTTGAATAAGAAAGCTATTTCTCTAAAACTTAAATCGTATTTCCAATATAACTTTATTAAAATATTTCTTGCTAACTTCTTTTCTCGTTTGTTAAGATTATAGAATTTTCTGTTTATTATTTTTTCAATCAGATTAACATTTATCATAAATCCATATCAAGATAATTTAGTATATAAGCGCCAGGCGGGCACATGATGTCCAGTACAATTTTGTCCAGTAGATAAAACTCATTTATAGAACTCATATCATAATTTAAACGCCGCAAGATTTCCGGTGTCCAGTACAATATTTTCGGAAGGTTTTCGGATTAATATATTAGTTACCCGTAAAGTTTCCGGAAAAATCAAGAAATTTCGTAAATTTTCCGAAAGGTTATTTTGACAATGAAGTTCTTGAAGAAATAAAAAATAATAATAAATTATTGCAAAATCTTCAGAAAGGTTTAAACGAATTTAGTCATTAGCCTAAATCAAAAAATCAAGCACTAATCGCTTCATTTAATTCCGGAAGAACATTTCTTTTAGTCAAGCTCCAATCAAGCTTAATCAAATTTTTGACAAACTGATTGTCCAAATTGAGTTTAAAATAATCAGACTTGCCTATCTTTCTAGTTTTGCAGACAATTCCAGATTTTATAAAATAAGGAAAGAATAATTTAAGAGAATTATAACTTACATTGCTCTCCCTTGCTATTTCAGTTATAGGATAGTCAAAGAAATGAAATCCTATCAAAAAGTCAAGAACTCTCAACTGAGGAGTATCTCCAAATTGCATAAGGAAAAAACTTTTATTTTCTTTAATTTTCATAATATATACGCTCTCACAAAACTATTTAAATATTTCTATTAACAAGAAGAAACTATCAATAATAGCAACATTTAAAAATAACTAAAAAATTTGTATTTGTATGGTGTCTGATTTAGAGAAGGTTCAGTTAATGTCGGTTTTAGCAAGAAGTAAGGGAAATTGGGGAGATAAGTATGATAGAAGAGAACATTTTAAGAAATTTCAAAATCTAAAAGAAATAATTAAAGAACTTTCTAAAAAAGATTGGTTAATTGTTCATAATAAACACAAGTTTACTGGTATTTCTTTAAACACACAATTCAAAAGAGAAATTATAGATTTTATCGAAAGAGAGATGCCACATTTGAAAAGTATTATCAAATAAACTTTAATTCTAAAATTTTCTAAAATAGGAAGCTTTATATAATTACAAGTTATATTTTATTATATGAAGAGTATAACTAAACTAAGAAAGATTGGAGGTTCTTTAGTGGCAACTATTCCAAAAAATGTTGTTGAATTAGAAGGACTTAACGAAGGGCAAACAGTAAAAATAAAGGTTGAAAAAGTTAAAATAAGTGGTTTTGGTGCTTTAAAGGGTATAGGTTCTTTTACTAAAGAAGATAAAAAGTGGATAGAAGGCAAACATTTTCATGACTAAAATTGTAGTTGATGCTTTTGCATGGATAGAATATTTTAATGGTTCTGATAAAGGATTGAATGTAAAGAAATTATTAGAAACTGATCATAATGAAATAATTACTTGCTCAACAACTGTTGCTGAAGTAATTAGTAAAGTATTAAGAAAAAATCTAGATTCACAAATTGCTTTAAATCATATAAATAATCTTTCTAAGGTAATTGATATTACTCAAGAGATTAGTATTTTAGCTGGAGAAATTCATTTTATTGAAAAAAAGAAAAATGTCGACTTTGGAATGCTTGATTCATTTGTTGCAGCTACTGCTAAAAAATTAAATGCTAAAATAGTAACTGGAGATAATGATTTTAAAAATTTTAAAGAAACTATTTTTATTTAGTTAGAAAATATTTAATTGAATCTTAAAAATTTTTATGAAATTTCAAAAGCACTTTTTGAACAAGAATTATTAGTCCAGCAATAATTAAGAATATCCCATTAAGAAGCATTAATGTTCTATCATCAAAATAAATAAGTTCTGTAAATAAATTAAGATAATTATTCAAAGCTAATAAACCTAATAAAAATAAAACCAATCCAAATAATAATTTAAATAAAATATATTTCACCTCAAAGCAAATCTTTCAAAACTTGAACCTTTCAATTTTTATCCTCAATTTTTCCAGCAAGTCCAACAGGCAAAGGAGAATCTAATTTTTTATTTGTTGAATATTTTTTCCATATCCTATAGGCTCCTACTAATTCTTTTTTTGTACCAAAAGTATTAAGAAACAAAAATCCTCCGCCTTCTACATAAACACCAATTCCATATTTATCCTCCTTTTCTACCATTTCACTATCCAATGTAGCTTACATCTCTCTTTGTCTTTGTAATTTTAGAAATCTTATTAGTTTTTTCAGCAATTTCTTTCTCAATTTCACTTACTTCTTTATCAAGTAGTTCAATATTCAAGTGCAGTCCTAATTTATTATTCAAGACTTTTAAAATCTCTTTGGCGCTTTTTACACCCAAATAAGTTGGATGTCCAAAAGTTTCAGCTAATATAGTTACAGCATCCAAGTTTCTTCTTTTTGCCAATCCTGTTAATAATCCAGAAACTCCAATTATTGGTCCAATTACACCATAAATATTGTTGACTACATTAGTCTGGTATCTCTTTATAATTTTTGGATTAGTTCCTGTGCAGTAAACCCTTGCTTGTTTAGGAATTCTGTCCAAGGCAACCCCGCCCAAAGTAATGATCTCTTTTCCTTTAACTTGCTCAAATAAATCTAGGATATTGTCGCAAAATTCATAACAACTCCTTTCATCTAAAGGTTGAATATCTCCTGCTAAAAATAAAAAGTCCTTTCCACCCACTTTTTTATGAAATATTTCAATAGTTGGTAGTTCAACTAAATTATCTTCATTAACAAAAACACAATGTGGAAAATTATAAGATGTAATCTCAAATACTTTTTTAGCCTTTAAACTGTCTATAATAAAATCTACAGCTATCTTACCAACATTCCCTATCCCTGGTAGTCCCTCTATTAAGATAGGGTTTTTCACATTTACTTTGTTTATTTGGTTGATTTTCCAGTTCATCTGGGGTATTAAGATAGAAACATATTTAAAGATTATGCAATTTTTTGTATTTCATCCTATAATCTTGGTATTTGTCTTCTGGAGAATATTTTGCTGGTTTTGGATTAATAGTTTCTTTTTCACAATGTTTATCTTTCAAAGTATAACTCCCACACTTAATGCATTTTAAGATGCTCTTAGCCATTTTCCTGTTATATTTAGTTTTTTTCCTTGGTTTATAATTTCTTCAGCTAAATTTTCAATAATATCATCTGCATTTTTTAATTCTGGAGTTGTTATCTCTAGGCTATATTTGGGTGCACTAATATAACTAACCTCTACATTTTCTGCTCTTTTATTTAGTTCTTTTACTTTAGATAATAAACTTTTGATTATCTCTAATCCATTTGATTCATAGCTCTTTAATTCTAAAATTAATTTTACCTTTATTTTTGGTAGTTTAATCTTTTCCTTTACAAATTTAGTAATTACATTAACAATTTTTTCATTAAATCCTAATTTCTTTAATGTTGTTTCTCCTTCATTTACTATTTTATTGAAGCTTTCTTGCAAACTCCCGAATTCTTCAATTAATTTTTCGCCAGCCTCTTTATACATTTTTCCTAAATCCATGCCTAATTGTTTTCCAATAGTTTCTAATAATTTTTCTGCTTTTTCTTCTTGCCTGAATTCATCTATTTTAATTTTCATTGCATTAATAGAAACTCTTCTCAAAGAAAGATCAATTTGTTTTGTGTATTCATTTACTTTCAGAACCTTGCAGACTATTTTTTTATCCGGTTTTACATATTCCCTAATATTCCTGATTCTTCCAGGAGCAATTTCAGAGATATGCATTAATCCTTCTAAATTCTCATATTCATCTAAACTAACAAAAACAGAATGATGTAGAATTTTTTTTACAGTGCATAAGACAAAATCATTGTTATTTGGTAAGCCTGGTTTTTTATAGAACACTATTCTAATACCTCCAGTACTCGCGCTTTAATCTTGCCCTTTCCTCCTTCAGGTTCAGATAAAATACTAGAACATACTAGGCATTGTATTTTTGTGGATGGTTTTCCAAATATTATCTGCTCATTCTTGCATTTGGGACACCTAACCTTTACAAATTTTGATATTGGTCCAGATAACTTATTCATTTTTACTCCTTAATTTTATATTCTCCTCTTGATATCTTATTATATTCATTATTTATATGAACTCCACTTTTTTAGCTCTAAATCCCTTATTTTGAACACTGCTTTTTCCGCATTCTTTGCATTTAAATCTTAAGTCAACTTTTTTTGATGATTTTACACCAGCCATTTTCCATTTAGATAATGCTGGTTTGGATCCCCACTTTCCTAAATTCCCATAACCTCTTCCTAGTCCTCTCTTTCTAGATCTGGAAATAGATCCTTTCTTTAAACTTCCCCTTTCTTTCTTTTTTGCCTGGGAAACACTATGCTCAGTATGTTTCTTGCATTTGCGGCAAAATCTATTTACTTTTTTAGGAATTTTCATGTTTTATTCATTTTAAAATTTAATTTATAAATCTTGCTATACAATTTTTTTTGATTAAACTTTTTCCCAAAAAGTTTAGCTGGGATTAATTTCTTCTGCTCTATTTTTTTTAAATAATAAATTTGCAATATCTTTTGGAAGAGAAGCTATATCTTCATTTTCAAATGGCCCATATAAAATTAAATCATCGCCAATAAATTGTGGTACTGCTTGTAAAAATCTCACCATTTTAATTTTATTTTCAGTTTCTTTAATCTCAATTGCCTTGTTTTCTTCCAAAGATTCTGTTTTTGGTGGGGCTTTTTCCAAAAAAGATTTTTCAACAGCAGGAAGTTTTTTAGAAATTAAATTACTTAATATTCCTTTTCTATATTTATTCAAAATATTTTTTAATTCATTATAAAATTTAACTTCTTCATCATGCATATTTCCAGGTGTATCCTCATTAAATCTAGATGATAATAAGCCATATTGTACTATTTTACTCTCTCTTTTTTCATATATCTCTCTTAATATCTTTCTTATATTCTCTAATTGCTTTTGTGTTTTCTCACTCTCTTTTGAAAATAAGGAATCTTTATTTTTTTGAGATTCTAAAATAGCTTCTTTTTCTTCTAAATATTTTATTACGGCTTGAAAAAAATTAGGATCTATTTTTTGCAAATCTTTTTCAGATTTCTCATTTCTCAGTAATTCATATAAACTTTCATAAGTTATTATTTCACTCATAATTTATAAATAAAGAAATTCTTTTTAATTGATTTTATAATATTCAACCTATATATTAAAATGAACATAAAACAAAAACCAGAAGATTTTCAGGTAAAGGAAGTGATAAGTCTGAATTTAGACAAAAAAGGGCCTTATACTTATGCTTTGATGAAAAAGAAAAATTATAATACTCTAGACGCAATAAAAACCATATCAAATATTTTTAAAATAGGCCTGAAACAAATAGGTTTTGCAGGTTCTAAAGATAAAAAAGCAGTAACTTACCAATATATTTCATTGCCAAGATTTTCTAAAGATAAAATAAATAACTTGGAATTAAAAGATATCTCTTTAAAATTCAAAGGCTATGGAAATAAAAGAATAGTGCTTGGTGATGTAATCGCAAATAAATTTAAAATAAAATTTCCTTATAAATTTAAAAAAACTGATTTCTGCGAAAATTATTTTGACGACCAAAGATTTGGTATAAACTCAAATAATCATGAATTAGGCAAATTAATCTTAAAAAAAGATTTTAAAAAATTAAATTCATTAATTGAGAAACCAACAAATAATTATGAATATAATATTAAATTAAGATTTTATTTTCATTCTTATCAGTCTTATTTGTTCAATTTGTGCTTGTCTAAATTTTTGTCTAAATATCCAAATTATGAAACAAATTATTCTCTGGGGCAATTTATATTTATAAAAAAGAAAATTAAAAATTTTAAGATGCCTTTATTAAATTTTGATACTGATTTAAACGGCAATATAGGTAAGATTTACAAAAAACTTATACAAACAGAAAAGATAAAATTAGATGATTTCTTAATAAGGCAATGTCCATTCTTGATATCAGATACCCAATATAGAGATGCTTTTTTTAAAGTAGAAGATTTAAATAAAAAAAGGGATTATATCTATTTTATATTGCCAAAAGGAGCTTATGCCACAATTTTGATAAGAAAATTAATTAAATATACATAAATTATATGTATAAAAAAGAAAGTTTAAATAAGTAAAACATAAAATATATGTAATTTATACATAAGCTATATGTTAAATTGATAATTAATTAAGTTTAAATACATATAAAATATGTAAAATAATGTGAGAAATTCTAGAAAAACCAAAGATAAAGATAAATGGTTTATTGAGCTGCATCATAATCTTAATGTAAAAACTTCTATTTTTCACAATAATAATCTTACAATTTTTGAATCTTTTGTAAAATACCTTAAAGAAGAAAAATCATTTAATTTCCATGAAATTTCTCTTTTGTTAAATAGGGATGAAAGAAATATCTGGACAGTTTATAAAAATGCAGTAAAAAAAGGAGTATTAAATGAAAAAAAAGAGGCATAACAAGATAGAGAAATATCATGAAATATTTACACATATCTATTTTGTATTGTCAATAATATTATTTGTGTCTGTATTTTTTTATTTAGATCCCTCAATAACAGGTTTTTCAGTTTTCCATTATAATGTAGCAGATACATTAAGGCCAAACATAACAGTAAATGCTCCTGCAAATAATTCAAATCTGTCTTATACAAATATAACATTTGACATTTTAATTGGTGATGATAATGCAAATATCACAAATGTATCTATTCTTGGAAACTGGACAGGCACTTATATATTGAATTCTACAAATTCATCTTTGGCTCTGGCAAATAATATAACTCTTTTAATAATAAACATTTCTCAGGGCAGAGGGCATTATTTATGGGCTGCAAAAGCTTGTGATAATTCAAGTAATTGTAATTATTCAAGTAATTATACTTTTTTTATAAACAGAATCCCGGAAATAACAAGCATTAATATTTCAAATGATCATTCAGCAAACAAAACAACTGGTAATCTTACAGGTAAATTTAATTACCTAGATGCAGATAATGATGCTTTACAATTAAATGAAACAAGATGGTATAATAATACAATAGAAGTAATAACTTTCAAAAATTTCACAATAATTACAAATGAAAACACCACAATAGGAGATAACTGGATATTTTCAGCTAGGGTTTTTGACGGCGATAACTGGAGTATTTGGTATAATTCATCAGGACATTCAATTCAAAATAATTCAGCTCCAACATTTTCTGGAAGTATTTCTGCTCAAACATGGGATGAAGATTTTTCATTAGCTAATTCTATCAATTTAAGTCAATACTTTACAGATGTTGAAGGAGATGCTTTGACATATAGACCAATAGGGCAAAAAGCAATAATAGTTTCAATTTCTACAGATACTGTTAGTTTCTCACAACCAGCTGATTGGAATGGCGTTGAATATGTGGTTTTCCAGGCCAGTGATGGAAATCTCACAAGAAATTCAAATAACATTACTCTTACAGTTAATTCTACTGCAGAGCCAACTATAACAACTGAAATTGGTGGAGGAGTATCAAGAAAAAATGCAGCCATAGGAATTATAGCTCCAACAAATAAAAATATTTTTTTAAAGGATAAAATAATTGTTGAAATTAGCCTAAAAAATACAGGTTCAGAATTTTTGCAAGGAATTAGATTAAGTGCAATATCAACAGATCCAAAAATAAAAGCTTCTCTGGACAAAATCTTCTTTCCAACATTAGGGCAAAATATTGAAGAAAAATTAAAGTTAGAAATAGAGACAAATCTAGAAAAGGAAAAAGAAGCTGCAGAAATAATAATTAATGCAGAAGTTTCATCCCCACAAATAAAAGATGCAACAAGAATATATCTTAATGCAATTGAGTTTGGAGCATCAAATAAATCAGTAATAATACCCAGATTAAATTATGCTAAAGATCTATTTGCGGAAAATACGGGATGCTCACAATTAAATGAATTAATTGAAAGGGCTGAAAGTTTATTCAGACAGGAACAATTTAATGAAGCTCAGAAATTGATTGACCAGGCAATAAATGGGTGCAATGATATTGTTTTGCTTGATCCAAAGAAATTAGAAATAACAAAAAAATCCAAGCTTACACAAAACTTAATATTGTTTGGTGAGGTTTTTGTATTCTTATTATTGATGATAGCATTTTTGGTTTATTATAGAAAAAGAAGATCAGCTTATGTTCGTGGTTTATAATTTTTTTTAATTAAACTTTTCCAAAAAGTTTATTTTATTTCTTTTTTTCTTCTTTCTTTTTTTCTTCTTTCTTTGGCTCAGCTGGTTTTGTTTCTTCTTTCTTTTCACCTTCCCCAACACCAGTAGCTGCAGCTGTAGCTGCTTCTTTAGCCTTTTCTTCTTCTGCTTTAATCTTTTCCTGCTCTTTCATATATACTAACTGAACTTCTTTTAATTTATTTTTTAATTCAGCTAATTTTTCCTGGCTAGGTTCTTTTTTCACTTGTTTAATATCATTATCAAAATTTCCCTGATCTATTTTTTTAATAAAGAATTTAGCAGGTTCATTTTCAACATAAACACCCAAAGAATTGCATGAACCAATAACATTTTTGACTGCTGATTTTAAATCAGTTACATACATTGCATCCTTCTTCATATTAGCAATTTTAATAACTTGTTCAATAGCAATATTTCCCTTTATATCTTTGTTAGGAACTCCAGATCCCTTTTCCAGTTTTAACTCATTTTTAATCAATTCAGAAACAGGCGGCGTACCAACTGAAATGTCTACTTCTTTAGTATCAGTATCAATAATTACTTTTATAGGCACTTTTACACCAAAAAAACTTTCAGTCTTTTCATTAATTTTCTTGATAACCTCAGAGATATTTATCCTTAAAGGCCCTAATTTCTGGGCTAATTGGGGTGTAGTTGTCGCTTTTCCCCCTTCTACAATTAAGTCTAATTTTTCCTTGGGCATTTTACATTTTTAACAAAATATCAATATTTAAAACTTATTATTTATCTTGGTAGCCTAGAAACATACCACATAGCGAATCTCTTTAAAACATCTTTAAACATGATTTTAAACCTGAATAGTTTTGGTAATATCAGCTCAAACCTTTTGTTATCAATAGCTTTCTTTATCTCCTTGGCAACATACTCTGGACTCATTACTTTTTTGTGTCTTTGGGCATGAGGAAATTTTTTGAAGCTTTCATCCCTATAAAAATTAGTGTCAACAGCTCCTGGGCAAACTAAAGTTACATAGATATTTTTCTTTTTCATTTCATAATACAAACTTTCTGTAAACCCAACAATTCCAAATTTAGAAGCACAATAAACACTCAATTTAGGAAGTCCTATTCTTCCGGCAACAGAAGCAACATTTACAATATGTCCATATCCTTGTTTTTCCATATAAGGAATTATAAATTTGCAAAAATACATAGTACCCAATAAATTAGTAGAAACAATTTCCTTTATTTCCTCTTCACTTAATTCATCAAATTCCTTGTAATAAGAAAATCCAGCATTGTTTACCAATAAATCAACTTTATGATTTTCTTTCAAAATTTCAGTAACTAAATACTTGACTCTTTTCTCATCATTAATATCACAAACAAAACCAGAACAATTCTCAGAAATTTGTTTTAATTCTTTTAGTGTTTCTTGAACATTGCTTTTAGTTTTTCCAATGATAATTGTCTTATAATTATCTTTTAGTAATTCTTTGGCTAAATTTTTTCCAATCCCGCTTGAACCGCCAGTAATAATAGCTACTTTAAAATTCATTTTTTATTTTTGCAGGTTGATAAGGATTCTACCCTTATTCCTCTTCTTTTTCATCCCTTCTTATAACTTTTACAGAATCTAATTTGACTGTTATTGGAATAGGAACTGCTGCTTCTAATAATTCAACAACGATTTCTTCTTTCTGCAGGTTAATTCTTGTAACCTTGGCTTTTTCTCTTGCAAAAGGTCCAGAAATAATTTCAACAATATCATTCTTTTGAATATTAACTTGTGTTTTTACCTGCTCTAACATTTTTTCTATTTCTTGATACTGGATTTCATTAGGCAGCAAACCTCTGGCATAGGGAACACCGTGAAAACTTTCTTCAGCAGTTTCTCTGTTCTCACTCTCAATAAAAATATACCCTCTTAATCCATGAGGTCTTATTATACAGAAAACATTAAATCCTTTTTTTTGCGCATTGCTTGCTACAAAATCTAAAACCTGATCTTCTCTGTTTGCAGTTGTTCTTAAAGCGTATATTGGCATTTTATGTTGCTAATGTCCAGATAATTTGTACTAAAAATCCAAGCAAACCAATTATGCTGATGCCAATCAAAGAAATTTTAATTATTCCTTTGAATTCTTCCATGCTTGGCTTGTGAGTTACTGTATAAACTCTTTTATATTCAATTAAGTTATCTTTGATTTTTTTTACTACCATTTTTTAGTTTAAATGAAAATATTATCTTTATAAATCTTTTTCTCAAATTTCATAAAACATAATTTTAAGCCCCAAAAACAAAGAAATCACAAGATTTATATACTATGTTTTACCAAAATTATAAAATCCTTGGGGGTTATTTACATGGAATCAGACAGGCCATTAGACGCCTTGAACAATGCTCGTGGCAAAAAAGTAATGGTTGAGTTAAAAAACGGAAAGCAGTTAATAGGAAAATTAAAGGCATTTGACATTCATATTAATGTTGTTCTAGAAGATGTTGAAGAAAGAGTAGATGGACAAATAAAAAGAAAAATTGGAACAGCTTTTGTAAGAGGAGACACAATAATTCTTATAACTCCAGAGTGAAATGGGAAAAGGAACCCCTTCTAAAGGAAAAAAAGGACAAGCCAAGCAGCATTATAGATGCAGAAGATGCGGCAAATCTACTTTCCATAAGAAAAAATCTGTTTGTAGCAGCTGTGGTTACGGAAAATCTAAAAAATTAAGATCTTATTCCTGGCAGAAAAAGTCTTTTTTTAAAAGATTAAACAGGGCAACAAGAAACAAGAGAAAGAAATAAATCTATTAACTTTTTTAATTTTAAATAAGATGAAATGTATTTTTCAAGGATGTGAAGAACCAGTAGGGGCTGCACGGCAATTTAATGATATTTTTGTGCGTGCTTATGTTTGTTTAAAACACCTTTTAAAAATTATTGACTTAAATTGCCAATACGACGGAATGAAATTTATTGAAATGTTAAAAAAAAGCATAGCTGAGGAAGAATTAAAAAAAGTTGATGGTGTGTTAAAGATAGGCTAAAATAATTAAGTTTTTAAAAGGTTAAACTTCTATTTTTTATTAAGCAGGGGTGCCGGAGCGGTCAAACGGGCTAGAGATTATCCTAGAAATCAGCTATGCTAAGGTATCGGCTTTGCTTAGGTTATCCGATAGAAGAAACCTAGTGGCTCAGTGCCTACCAAGGTTCAAATCCTTGCCCCTGCAATACTAATTATTTAATTTCAGCTTGCAAAATAAATTCTAAATACATTCAAAATAGATAAAGAAACTAAAGAGGCAAATATTGTTAATAAAATAGAATTAGGATTAATCTTTAATATAAAAATAAATAATAAACCAGATGCAAAAGCTGTAATAATCAATAAAATAAAATAAAAATATCTCTTAAAAATTCTCTTTTGTAATAAATTTAAAGAATCTTTTAATGAATTTTTATTGATTAATCTGTATAATTCAAATTTAATAACAATTATAATTAAGCATATTAATGATAATAATGAAATAATTAAAAACTCCATAGAATTGAATACAGCTTCAAACCAGTAATCTAAAATAAAAACTTTCAATTTTACAATTATCTTGAAAATTAAATAGCTTAAAATTAAAAATCCAGGAATGTTTATTATTGTAAATTTTTTTAAATAATTTTTATAATTTCTTAGTTTAAATTCATTTAAAGCCAAGTTCCAGTTTATAGACTGTGATATATTGTATAATAAAAAAGAAACTAATCCAAGCAATAAAAGTAATAATAAAATATTTGATGAAAGCTGCGATATTAATTCTAAATTCCCACCTAAGGCATTCATGTCAAATAAAGATGAATTTTGCTGCAGTACAAATCCAAACTGGTCTATTTGTGGTGTTAAATTCTGGATTATCTGGTAATATTCCCTTATTGTTCTAATCACATATTTAGTAAAAAAATAAAACAAACTGAAAGTTATAAAATCTATTAATACTAAAATTGGTAATTTTTTAAAATCAAGATTTCTCATCTTTTAATTTTTGTAAGTATTTGTTCAATATTATCAAATGAGTCTACTTTTGTACATTCTGTTGAAATAAAACAAGAAAGCTCACTTGCTGGAAATTCTGTTAAATGTGTCTTAATTATTTCTGCACTACTTCTTAAATCATTTTTACCTTTTAATGAATCAATTAATAAGGCGAAGGCATATCTATAATTACTAATTTCTAAAACATTTAATTCATTAATTTTTTTGTAATTTGTATCAGAATTATCTCTAACATACCATTCCTTATTCTCAAATTTTAAAGTGTAAACAGATGTCCCTACGCTATATTTTAAAATCTTTGAATTTTCAGTACTTCCTTCTTGTTTTTCTGGAGACTTAGTTTGTTGTTGATTTTGTTGTTGAGATTGAATTGGATTTATTGTTAATGTTTTTCCACCAATCAGATCTTTAATTTTATTCTTTAGATCATTTAAGTCTTTTAAATCACTTAAGTCTTTTAATAAAGCTTCTTTATTCTCAGCACTTGTTGCATCTAAATAATATTCAGCTAATATTATCAATCCTTCTTTAGCTAAATCTTTATTTGTAATTTTATTTAATTCATCAAATGTTCCCTGATAATCTTTTGTATACCTTAGTCTTAATAATCCAAGAAGATACATTGTATTATCTTTATCAAGTATTTTCTTTTCAATCAAAACCTCAATAGCTTCATGACCTCCAGCATTTTTTAAAATTCTTTCAAAATCTTCTTTGCTCATTCCTGCCTTTGCAGCATCAAAAATTACTTTTGCTATCTTTATTTGTTTATCATCAAATTTATTTATAGCCTCTTCAATTTTCTCATCAAGCTTAGGATAAATTATCTCACATCCATCTTTATTTGAACAGCATTGTCTTATTCCAAGGCTTCCAACAGATTCTTTGAAAAAAGGTATTTGAGGGCTTTCTGCTTTAATATTAAACTCGCCAATAATAGCTCCATTTATACATTTCTGATTAATCTCGCATAATTTTGCATTTTGATTTTCTTCGCAGCTGTCTTTGAAAACATTGGCTTGAATACTTGGATACCTTTCTAAATTAGCATGCTCCCAGCACTTTCCTAAACTTCCCCTGTCAGTCCCGCATTCTCCTATTGGATACCACTCACTTTCTTTTGCTTTTCCTAATCCTAGGTAAGGATTGCTTGCAGCACAAACTCTTTCAGCAGCAGCTGTAGGAATATATCCAGATCCATAGCTTGCTAATCCACCTTTATTAGAAGGTACACATTCTTCAGCTTTTGTAACTTTATTAGCTAAATCCTCAGCAAAATACTTGTTTGCTAATTTATTAATTCCAAAGCTTGAAGAAACTATTTTTCCAAACCCGCATTGTGCTTTTCCATTTATGCTTATACAAACTTCTTGATATCCTTGTGGTGCTAAAAAATCTTTAGATTCGTCAGCAAATTCACCAGCTTTCAAATTTCCTCTAGCAATAGCAATATCTTGTAAACCTTGCTTTCTTAAAAATACAAAATAATTAATTATTTGTTGGGGTGAAGACTGCCTAGGAGTGCCAGCATAAACATGATAAAACACATTATATCTGGACTTTCCTAGTGTCGGGCTATAGTCATGCTCCTCAAAATAGGCTGTAAATTGAGGGGGGTCTTCTGGTTGAGAAATCTCATTTACTAATTCACCTAAATTCGGGAAAGCACCTCCTATAGCAGACTTGCAGACCTCTGCTCCTATCTGTTCAGTAGTTTTTCCTTTGTAAGCAGCAAAAATTGTAGTAGCATAGCTGTTAGTGAAAAAATCAACTGTTTTCTTTAAATTTTCAACTCTTCCTTTAACTCCTAGGTAATCACTTACAGAACCTCCGCCACCTATTTTCTTGACAATAAAATTCAATACTCCTCCTCTGGCATTTAATAAAGTCAGAGCTTCTTTCCATACTATCTCACACATAAATAAAGATCTTATTTTGTCGCAGATTCCAATTACCTTGTCATCTGCCTTTGCAGTAATTAAACATTGTTTGAAAGCTTGTAAATGTGACCTTATGTTTTTCAAAGAAGCCAATACTCCTGAAATGCAAATCGGAACAGCAACCTCTCCAAAATTAGGCGCACATAAAATTAATGAACCAATTAATCCAGATTGTATTACATTATCATCAGGAACTTCATATTCTCCGCCTAAATTGCATCTTGAGGCAGGACACATTACAGGATCACAGGCATTATACATCAATTGGCATTGTGCTGGCCCCAAGACTTCCTCACATTTGATTGCAGAAGGTCTTAATTTTTTTGTTGTTTCTAACTTATAATTTTCCCCAAATAATCTTAATTCAGAATCTCCTCTTTTCTGGGCTAAGCTTAAAGGTCTTATAACTTTTTGTTCAATTTCTAAATAAACTCTTCCACTATCAGTTCCTTTAATATAACTATCAATATATTTATCATATTCTAAATCAATTTCTGTACTTTCTGCAACTCTGACATCAACTCTTTGATTTTCACGATAAACTAAATAATATCTTCCAGTTGCCGTTCCATGTAATTGTTCCCATTGTTCTCTATACTGTATTGCTATAACACTTGACATGGCTGCTAATTGAGATTCTGATTTAATTGGAATTATAGCAATATTTGTCTGGTCTTCATCAATTAATGTCTTAATATCTCCCTCTCTTAAGTTTATTCTAGAAATTGGTTCAATTCTTCCTGTTTTGCTATTATATTTATTTGCCTCTCCACTTCCAGCATAGATTACCATATTTGGTATTGCATGACAGCCATCACTTTTTTCTATATAAAAAGGAGTTGCTGATATTTTTTCTCCCTTTTTCACAAAAATAATATTTCTTGTTTCTTTATTTTTAGAATCATAAAATGGTATTCTTTTATAACTTTCTTCTCTGCATTTTTCTCCAATTTGAAATCCTGGTTTTTCATCAACACCAAGTTCTAATTCAGGCTCAATATTACTATCTTCCAAAATATCTTCAATGCTTTTTTCTGTTCCTGTTCTAGTATCTGGAGTTTGCGGACTTGAAAATATAAAATTCCATATTGTAAACACAGCTGTAGTTGCCAAACAAACCTTTGCCCATGTTTCAACAACCTTCTCTAATTTATCTATTGTTTTTGTTAATCTGTCAATTAATTCCTGTGTTGAGTTTATTTTTTTATCAAGACTTCTTGGGGATAATTTAATAGCTCTCTTCTCAATAGGAATATTTAATGTAAATACAGTCTCAGTAACTCCTCTTGTAAAACCAGAAAGCAATGTTACTTCAACAGACTTACTTATTTCCACACTTTCTAATACTATCCCCCCCATGCAAAAACTAGAGCTTACGCTATCTGTAAAATCAGTTGTAGTTGGCAAAAGTACTTCTTCTGACAAATATCTTCTGTCTAAATTTCTTAAAGTTAAAATCTTTGTAACAATATCGCATTTTTTATTTCCAGAAACCAACACAAGATCAGGGTGACTAACTAATACTCTTCCAGGTAGAATATTCTCTAGTTTGCATACATTTTTAGGTGGCTTATCTTGTTCATTTAATGATTTACATTCTGAAGGTCCATTTGTTATCACACCTCCTAATTGCACTTCTTTTATAGCTCCTTCTCCCCCAGTTCTAAATAATGCTCTTGCTCTCTTGCCTTCTTTTATAGCCTCAACTCTAGAATTTGTTCCCCAATCTCTTTGAAGTTTTTGAAAACTATCTTCTAATTTTTTATCATCAATATTTATTGTTTTTTTATTTAGTTCTTTTATTTTTTCTAAATTAAATCCTTTTTCATCAAAAATTATTCTCTCTCCAGTGCCTTCTTTAATTAGCAATATATATTTTACTTTATTTTCTTCTTTACACTCTTCAAGTTTTGTATTTTCAGTCTCGCACTTTACAATAATCTGATCTGCTTTCCAATCCAAAACTCTTGTTCCTCTTACAAAAGTATGGTTTAATCCATCAATTATTATGTTGGCAGAATTTTCAGTTTCATCAATAATTTTATTTAATCTAACTCTTACCTGGTTTTCAGGCAAAGTGCTTCCTCTTACTAAAATTACAGGAGCAGAATCTCTTCCTAAATAAGCTGGAACCTGGCTAATGAATTTTCCTTCACTGTCATAAATTCTGAAACTGGCACTATTTCCAGTAACTTGTGTTAAAACAATATGTCCTTTCCCACCTAAAATATCAGCATTTGGATCATAAATTACATCCTGTAAAGAAGTTATAGGGGTTTCTTTCAATATTTTTATTTGAGCTCCACCAATTAAACTAGAAGTTACATCAGCTTCATATTCTATTCTTGCCTTTAAATCAACTGAAACCTTGTCAGGAACTTTATGCTCTTTTTCTATTTTTCTTAATCTTAATTCAATATTTCCTATGTCTTGCCAGCTCCAAACTCTTGGTTCATAATACCTTACTCCTGCAGTGCTTGACTTGTTTCCTTTTACTTCAGTTATTGTAACTTTCTGTATTCTCGGCAAAGTTGTGCTTGAAGTTGGAGTTGCAGACAAGAAAGCATAAATAGGTACATTTTGCTCTTCCAGTATATTTGAAGTTAAAACAGTTGGCTCATATCTGTTAACAATAATATTTACTTCTGACAACTGTCCTTCTAAAAAATCTTCTCCAGATTCAGGAACAGTAGCACTTAAAAATCCTTCAGTTTCTTCTTTTCCAGATTCCTTTTTCTCAGCTTGTGCAAGAGTAAATGGCATACTAGCTATTAAAAAAATAAGCATTATTCCAATAATCCTTTTATTCAAATCTTGGTTTTTGTACATTTTTCTTTTCAAATGCCTTGTTTAATTGTGATAATGTAGTTGGTTTTCCAATATAGGGCGCAAAAAATACAATTTTATTTTTAGATAAATCAGATTCAGAAACTGAAAATTCAAATTCAGTATACCCTGAAATAATTTTGTTTACAGTAGTTGCAGGAATATTTGTCTTAACACATTTTTTTTCAGTCTGCCCGAATATTGCAGAAACAACTCCTTGCTTAGGAACATCAAAACAAGTTTCAATATTCCTTTCTCTTAATTCAAGGCCTTCTGGAAAATCTGAAATAACATAAACATTTGCTTTATAATCTCCAGTAATTAATTTCAACTTCTTCTGATCAGGATATAAAATAGTTTCAAAATTATCCTTTTCTTCTTCAGAAATTTGTATGTAAACTTGCTCATTTTCATTTACTTTTCCGCTTCCAGCTCTCTCAACTAAAACATCAACATTTAATTCTTTGTAAGGCTCCAAAAACAAAGTTGTAACTCCTTTTTCCAAAGTAGATATTATTTGTTTGCTTGGATGATACCCTTTCTTGGTTCCAATCAAAGCCCCATTCAGGCATTGAGGATATTTTTTAGTTAAAACAGCATCATTTAAAGAATTGAAACTGGTCTCTCCAATATAGCACAATTTGCTTATGCACTTATATTCAATTGTAACATCATCTAAATTATTATTTCTGATATCTTTTGTAAATACAGTTAATTCTTGTTTTCGTGCCTCGCAAATCCTGTTGTCAAAACCTTCAATAGATTTTCCTATGGTTGTGCTTTTTCTCGGTTCATTATTGTTTATTACAACTTGAGTTCCAAATTGGAAAGTATAGTCCTCTTTATTCAAGATAACTAAAACAGGATATTTTACATCCCAGATAAAATGATAAGTACTTGTGCAAACAAAACTCTCAGCCAATCCTCTTAAAGGCCCTAATCTTGATGTAACAGATTGTCCTTTCAATAAACCGCTTTCTTTCGGATTTACATCTATTTCCAAAGGCCAGTTTTCAGAATACAAAAAATTTACATCTAAATTTGAATCTTCTAAATTAGGATCTATTATAAAATAATTATTTTCTTGTTCACTTATTCTGTAATTTGTACCCTTAACTTTTAATACTTGTACATTGGCAGAAATAATCTTCTTAAAATCCTCTCTTACTTTATCAATTGTCCAGACAGGAGGAATGCAGTCATCTGTTGTTCCTGATAAAGGAATCTCATCATAAACAACCATCATAGTTATTGTTTTGTGTTCTAAAATATTCTCTGAATCTAGATTTTCAAATAGTTCTTTTGCTTTTTCATATAGATCTAATAAAGGAGCATTAATTCTCTGGGAAAATTTGTTTATGTCAAATTCAAAATCTTGGATTTTAATCTCAATAGGGAAATCCAATGAAAAGGAAACTTCATTTTTGTTTATAACTGAATTTGCTTTTAAGTTGCCTTGTTTTATCTGGTATTCTGGAAAGTCTTTGAAATTATTCAAGCAATTTACAACATCATTTTCAATAAAAGAGGAAAGCTGTCTTTCCATTTCTATTTTTGTTGGAACTTGCTTGAATTGTACTTTGTTTGGCTGCTCATAAAACCAGTAAGCTGCCTTGTTGTCTCCATAAATTGTTAGTGCATTTGAATCTAAGTTTAATTGGGTCAGGGCATAAGGATTTCTTGGTATATTTATATACCCCCCTTGCTGCCCTAATAGTTTCACCCCTTTTTCCCCAGTTTCTCTTAAACAAGAAAGAATAAAATTTTGGATTGGCCTAACTTTCTCAGGAACTATTATTGATTCTTCTAAATCTCTTTTCAGAATATTTTGGACAACATAATCTTTGGCGTAATAACCTATAATTACAGTAACTAAAGCTACTAAACCAACTATTACAAAAAATGTAACCTGTCCCTTTTTTTTCATTTTTTCTTTAGTTTTTCTTTTAATAATCCATTAATTATCTGCTGAATGGTTTTTTCTTCTATAGCACACACTATTTTCAGTTTCTTGTGAACTTCAGGCTCAATTTCTATGTTTACTCTTCCCATTTCTAAGTTATATAATTAATATAATAAAACTTAGTAATATAAGTTATTTTTAGATATATAAATGTTTTTATTTGTAAGAGAATATTAGAAAAATATAAAAAACACCAAATACTATTAAACCTCAATTGATAAATTAAGAAAATTAAATGCCTTTACATTAAGAATTTTAGGAGCTGTAATTGGTTCTATAGGTTTTTTACTATTAGCTTATCAAAAACAGATCTTAGGAAGAGTATTTATTGGTATAGGCTCTGTTTTAATTGCTGCTGGTGTTGGATAAAATACCAGGTTTTGAATTAGTTGGAATAATGCTTGTATGTGTTTCAATAATTTATTCTTTTTATAAAAAGAAAGATAATGTTGCCTTAAGCTTAATCATTGTTCTTTTAGTACTATTATATTTGCTTGAATATCTCGAACCTATTCCTACAAATTAATTTCTCTTAGAATTTAAGTTAAATAATGGGCCCACCCAGATTCGAATTCCCCAACTTAATTAAGTTTCTGGGGACCTCTTCCACGTTTTCCCAGTATTTTAAAATACTTCAAGGAAACGTCATGGCCATTGTCCACAAAAGGTTCTAGACTATGGGCCCGAAAAAAAAGCCTCGGGAGGGAGTTGCACCCACGACCTGCGGTTCATTCGGATTTAATAATAAAAATCGTACAAAACCGCTGCTATAAGCTACTAAGCTACCGAGGCAATAAAAAAATAGTTTAAAAGAAATTATATAAATCTTATTATTCGCTCACCAAAACCAATATAAACAATACCCAGCAAATTAAATTAATGAAAGTTGTTTTTTTAGGCCCTCCAGGAACAGGAAAAGGAACACAGGCAAAATCAATTTCTGAAATATTAAATATTCCCAATATCTCGACAGGAAATATATTTAGGCAGTTAGCTGAAGAAAATAATCCTTTGGGAATAGAAGCAAGAGACAAATATTGGGGTAAAGGGTGTTTAGTTCCTGATAATATAGTAACAGATTTAGTTAAAGAAAGAATACAAAATCCAGATTGTAAAAGTGGTTTTATTTTAGATGGTTTTCCAAGAACCTTAGCTCAGGCAAAATCATTGGATAAAATAACAAAAATAGACTTAGTTATTTTTATTTGCTCTTATGAAAAAGAGATAATAAGAAGATTTGAAAACAGATTACAGTGTAATAATTGTAACATTGTATATGGTTTAGAAAAAGAACCAAGAAAATCAGGATATTGTGATGAATGCCATAAAAAACTTGTTAAAAGACAAGACGATAATCCAGAGGTTCTAAAGCAAAGATTAAAAATATTTTATAAAAATATTAATCCTATTGTTAAATTTTATGAAGAAAAAGGAATTTTAGTTGAAGTTAATGGGGAACAAGAAATAGAAAAAGTAAAAGAAGAAATCCTAGGTAAAATGCAGTCTAAATAATCTAAAAAATTATATATCTATTATTAAGTTCATATTTAATGTTCAACAATAAAGAGATAGTGTTGGATTTTGTAAAAAGAGAAGGCCCTGTCTTACCAATACAAGTGGCTAAAAAGACAAATTCTAATACTATGTTTGCCGGCGCTATTTTGTCAGAATTAATTGCTCATAAATTAATAAAAATAAGCCATGCAAAAATAGGGGGCAGCCCAATATATTATGTAAACGGCCAGGAAGAAAAACTATCAATCCTTTATGATCATTTGCCTGGAAAAGAAAAAGAAGCATTTGTTTTATTAAAAAATAATAAGGTTTTATTAGATGAATCTCAGGAACCAGCTATAAGATTTGCATTAAGCCAGATAAAAGATTTCTCTGTTTCTTTTTTTGTAAACATAAAAAATACAAATATAAAAGCATGGAAATGGCATCTGATTTCTGAAGAAGAAGCAATCCAAATTGTAAAAAACTTATTTAAAGAGCAGATAATAGGAGTTAAAGAAAACCCCCTAGAACAGAAAATAGAAAAATCTGAAAAGGAAATTCAAAAACCTCTTGAAATAAAGAAGCCCAAGGAAAAAAGCTGGTTTTTTGAGAATGTTTATTCTTTTTTGGAAAAAAATAAAGTCTCTGTTTTAAATGAAGAAATAATAAGAAAAAACAAGGAAATAAATCTGACTGCAAAGATTCATTCTTCTTTAGGGGAGTTGATTTATCTGATTAAGGCAACTGATAAAAAATCTTTAAATGAAAAAGATATAATCTATGCCTTTAATCATGGGAATTTAAAGAAAATGCCAGTTATACTTTTAAGCAGGGGAAAATTAAGTAGAAAAGCAGAAAAATACATAAATGAAAACTTAAAAGGATATTTAACTTTCAAGACTTTAGAATAATTTGTGAACTGCTCATATTCGTAATTCATCTCAAGTTCATAAGATCTAGTTTTCTCAGAAAGAATTATATAATATCTTTCTAACCTAAACATATGAATACTTATTTATTTGTTTTGGGGAGAGATAAAAATCTATCTTTATTGGAATTAGTTTCATATCTTCAAAGAAAAGAATTTAACTATAAGATAATCAGAATTACAGATACTTATGCAGAAATTCATGTCCAAAACTTTAACCCAAATAAGTCAATAAAAGAATTAGGAGGAATAGTAAAAATAGCTGAATTTTTTGATATAAATAAAATAAAAATTGATAAAAACAAAATTTTGTTTGGTTTAACCATTTTTTATAATGATATAAAATTAATAAGCCAGCTGTACGATTTATTTAAAAAAGAAAAAGTAAAGGCAATCCAGAAAAAACCAAGGGAAATCTTTTTTTCCCCGAAAGAATCTAGGAAATTGGATCTTGAATTATTTGTTTTTAAAAATAAAATAGCTAAAGTTGTAGTAAACTCAAATCCATCAGAATTTAAGGAAAGAGATGAGAAAAGACCTTATTTTGACAAATTAAAAGTAACATCTTTAAGATTAAGTAAAATCCTTGTAAATTTATCTCAGGTAAAAGAAGATGAAATCTTGTTGGATCCATTTGTTGGTGCAGGTTCTATTTTACAGGAAGCAATGTTAATGGGGATAAATGTAATTGGAACTGATATTGATAAACAATCAGTTGAAGGGGCAATAAAGAATCTTGGGTGGATAAAAAATAAGTATGGGATTAAAACAAATTTCAAGATTTATAATATTGATAATAAGGAAATAGACACTATCATAAGTAAAGTTGATTGTGTAGCAACTGAGCCTTATTTTGGGCCTTTTTTTCTGAAAATACCCAAATACGAAGAAGTAATAAAAATAATTGATGAAATAGAGAAAATATATTATTGTTTATTATTAAAATTAAAGAAAATTCTGCCAAAAAATAAACTGATAGTTTTTCCAGTTCCAGTATACAAAACAAATAAAGGCAGAATTACAATGGATTTTGAAAATATTGTAAAGGATCTTGGTTTTGAAATTTATTCACCTCTAGATTCTGTTAAAATGCCTGTAAAATACAGTATAAAAGGTAATATTGTAGAAAAACTAATTTACATTTTAAAAAAATAACATTTATAAACTCACTAAAATAAGTTTTTTCTCCATGGGAAGAATAAAAACTTCTATGATCAAGAATCTGACTAAAAAGCTTTATGCAGCTAATAAGCCTTTGTTTAAAGAAGATTTTAATTCTAATAAATTAGTTTTAAATGAATTAATAAAAACAGAATCCAAAAAACTTAGAAATATTATAGCAGGTTATTTGACAAGATTAGTAAAACAAGAGAGATTAGAAGAATAACTCGGAGGCACAAAAAATGACGGAAAATCAGGAACTAAAAGATGAACACACAGTTTTCATAGGAGCAAAGCCTTTTATGAATTATGTTACTGGTGTTGTTATGCAGTTTACAACGCAAAAAGCATCAGAAGTTTTGATAAAAGCAAGAGGCAAGTTCATAACAAGAGCAGTTGATGTAGCAGAAGTTGCATCAAAGAGATTCTTGGAAGGCCAGATAAAAATCAAAGACATAAAAATTGACAGTGAAGGTTTCAAAAACAGGGACGGAAAAGATGTAAGAGTAAGTACAATAGACATTTCGCTTGTAAAAGTTTAATTCTTTTTATTTCTTTTTTAAGATATCAACTATAATATTAATAGATTTGCTAAAACCATAAAAAACTAATTTAAAATTAGTTAAGCTACCAAAATTTTAAATAACTGTAAAAAAAAGTGTATCTTAATTCCTTGCTAAAATTGTTTTTCTTTTTTCTTTTCAGATGAAATTCATTTTTTGATTAAATCTACTAATTCTTCTGCGCAGGATATTTCTGGAGTTACGACAAAATTAGCTCCAGCTTTCTTCATTTTTTTAATATATTCATCTTTATGTGATCTTGCAAATATTTTTAATTTCTTGTTAAGCTCCTTAGCAGTCAGAGTTATCATAATGTTTTTTTCAGATTCAGGTAAAACAGCCATTAAAGCACTAGCTTTTTTTATCCCGACATTTTCCAAAGTCTCTTCTTCTAAAGAGTCGCCTTCATAAACTAAATGTCCTTTTTTCCTAAGTTGATTTATATTAAACTCATTTTTTTCTATAACTACATAAGATTTCTTCTGTTTTTTCATTAGTTCGGCAACATGTTGCCCAACCCTTCCCCCGCCGCATATAATATAATGATTTTTTAATTTTTTAATTTGATTCATGATCCTGACCTCCTGAAAATTATTAATAAACTTGCTTTCAACTATGATATCAAAAGATTCCCACAAGGCAACCCAGAAAAAAACTACTCCAAATAAAGAGAGAAACATTTTTACTGTCTTTGCTCCACCATCTGTTTCCCCCTCATAAGTAAATGAGATAGTTTCTAATGTAATAATAAATCCTTCTTGCAAACTTACATCTTTTGTATAAGAAAACCCAATAGTCCCTAAACCTAAAATAAGAAAAATTAATAAACCTAAAATTATGATCCTTCTTTTACTGTCTAATCCCTCTTTTTTCAGCATCATTTATTTATTAATTAGTATAAATACTATATAAAGATTTTTAATAAAATTAAAGTAGGGAAAGCAAAATTATTTAAACAAATTTCAGTTTATTTAATCAAAAATGAAAACTATTTCAAGAGATACTCCTTTGTCTGAAATAACTCTGAGAAAATATGAAAAACCAGTAAACTTAGATCAGAGAGAATTGACAAGAAAATTATGTTTGTCAGTTGGTTTGTTGCAACCAGGTGACTCAAGAGATGTTGTTGTTGATATTCTCCATGTTTTGTTGCAAAATAAGGAAAAAGAACTGGATTCAGAGCAAATTAAAGAGGAAGTAATTAAATTTAGAAAAAAACAAAAATTACAATTAAAAGGTATAGCTTCATCTAATATAAGAAGACAGTTAAGAAGATTAAGGGGATTGTTCTTGGTAGAAAAAGTAAAAAATAATTATAGAATTACAGAATTTGAAACTCTTATAAATACTTTTGAAGAAAAGATAGAGCAGTTCTATTTAAAATCAATCTTGGAGAGAGTTAGGGAATATTTCAAGGCTATTAAATAATTTTTTTGATTTTTTCTAATAATTCATTCTTTTGTTTTCTGCTTGTATAAGTTTTCCCAAATCTGACTAAAATAGGATTTACACTTATCCAGTATTTTTTAGGAAATAATCTCTTTAAATCTTCTTCAACTTTGTGAGGATTTTTATTTTTGCTCCATCCAAGAAAATTTGAAATATAGTGAACATGGGTGTCTATTCCGAGACCCAGTTTTCCAATTTCAGATAAAAAAACATTAGCAGTTTTCCTTCCTACTCCAGGCAATTCAATCAATTCTTCAATAGATAAAGGAACTTCTCCTTTATATTTTTCATTTAAAATTTTAGCGCAATTCAAAACATTTTTAGATTTATTTTTATAAAAATTAACTGGTTTTATTATTTTAGCAATGTCACTTAATTTAGCTTTTGACAATTTTTCAATAGTGTAATATTTATTAAACAATTTTTCAGCAACAGGAATAGTAACTTCATCCCTGGTTCTTGCAGACATTATCGTTGCTATTAATATTTTCCAGGGTTTGTCCCATTCCTCAGCAGCCAGCCTCATTTTAATTCCTAATTTTTCAAGTTCTTTAAGCTGTTTTAGAATTTTTTTATCCATTTATTTGAATACAGAACCTTCTTCCTTGCTCCAGAATAATAAATCAAGCTCATCCATTGGTATATTCAATTTATTTGAAAATTCTTTAAATTTATTCTCAATTTCCAAATACTTCTTTTTTGTTAATGTTTTTGGTATTTCTTCAATAACTTTTTGTTCAAATAAATTCTTTAAAATATGTCTGTCTAATATTGCCAAATCTCTTTCTCCAATATTCCTCAAGAAATGTCCTGATTCTTTATAAGAAATTCCCTTTATATTTTCAATTAGCCATTCTCTCATCTGAAAAGCATTTAATTTTCTTAAATTTTCAATAATTTCCTTGTATTTATTTTTTGCCTCAATTAAATACTTTGATTTATTATTTTGAAATCTTGTTCTTCCAATTAAAAAAGGTAAGGGATTAATCTCTTTATGTAGAAAATCATTTTTCTTTAAATCCTCAATAGCTTTCCAGCATAATTTTGCTTTGCTTTGGGGTGTCAAAATGCAAAAGCATAATTCATAAAACAAATCCTCTTCTTTTTCTATTTTTTTAAAGTCATCAAGTCTTTGTTTTATAATTTCCTTTTTTTCCTGATAAAAATTAATTAAGTCCATATTCGATTAAAAGATTACTTGTTTAATAAATTATTTACTTCATGCCAAGTGCTGACTCTCGTTATATTCCTATTTAAATTAGCATTTTTATTCCATGGCTGGTTAAATAATAAGACATTGACTCCAAGTTCAGCTAAAGACAAGGCAGAAATAGCATCATCCTCAATAGAGAAACTGCAATTCAATTTTTTGCATAATTCAAATTTCCTTGGTCCCTTTTCTTCTCCAGCTCTGGGATATTGATTGATTAGATAAATCTCTAAAAAGCAGTTTGGAAAATATTTTTCTATCCACTTTTTTGTCCCTTCAAGTAAATTTAATGGCCTTCCAGAAATTAAAATTAATTCATTATTTTTTGCTAAATTTGAAATTATTTTTTGTGAATTTTTAACTGGTTTTATTTTATTAAAAAAATTGCTTTTTTCAAATTCCCTGAAGAAATCTTTATCTTTTTTCATCAAACTACAAATTATTTTATTATAAGCATGATCATTTAATTCTTCTTTATTTATCTTAAACTTGTATTTATGGATCATAAAATCAATAAAAGTAGAGGTAGTGTCAGCAATTGTATCATCAATATCAACATGAATTCTTGCCATCATTTATCAAGGAATATCCTGCTTGCAACAGGTTCTTGTTGTTTATTGTATTTTGATTCTTTTCTTTTATTGTATGGTGTTTCTGAAGGTGAACTTAAAGTGTCAAATGTTAATCTGCACACCCTTGACCCTGGCCACAAGCTTACAGGAATTTTTGAAATATTTGCAATTTCTAAAGTCAAAAGTCCTTCAAACCCAGGATCTACACTTCCAGCAGTTGAATGAATAACAACACCTAACCTTCCTAAAGAACTTCTTCCATCTAGTCTTCCAACCAAATCTTCTGGCATTTTTACATATTCTTTGGTTGATCCTAAAACAAATTCCCCAGGATGTAAAATAAAAGGTTCAGAATCCTTTTTTTCAATAGTCTCCATCATGTCAGCTGGGATGCTTTCTTTTGTGTCTATGTGTGTTACTTGTGTTGTCTTAAATACTTTGAATTTGTTTCCTAACTTTAAGTCTACAGAAGCTAATGTAATCAGATTTAAATCTACTCCATCAATTACTAAAGAACCATCCATAATCCTTTTTTTTATATCCCTATCGCTTAATACAGCCATTTCACCTTGTCTTTAAATTATTCAATATATTTGCTAATTGGTTTTTGCTTTGTTTTAATAAATTTATATCTTCTCTGCTAGTATTATTTTCAACAACAAGTTTTATTTCTTCTTTAGGTTCATTTTCTATCTTTAAAGGTTTTAATTCTAGTTTGTTATCCTGCGTATAATGCAAATTTAATTTAATTGCAATTTCAGCCTTCATTAATTCTAGTCCAATATCTAAAGCATGTGGAACTAAGGAAATTATATTTTCTTTTACTAAAACATCTCTCATTTGTTCAGCAGATTTTGCTTTGTAAATTCCTAAAGTCTCCCTTGTAGTTGAGGTATGCTCAACAACAATTTCATCATCTTCTGTATTGATAATTAAATTCCCTCTCGGATCAAATTCAGATAATAATCCAGCATATCTGGGCAAATACATGTTAACTATTTTCTGGCACCTTTCCCAAGAATCATCATAAATATGTGCTGATTGTGATAAAATAACTAAATTTCCTAGTCTTAAATTAATTTCCTCACCTTTAGCTTTTATTCCATCTTCAACTAGTTTTCTTATTTCTTCTTGTAAAACTCTTAAAGCTAGGGCATTTTCAGGATATCCTTCAAACATATCATGGCTTCTAAATATGCAAGTCATAAATAATTTATTATTATTTATTCTAATCCAAATATGATTTAGGCAAGGACTTCCTCCTAATGTTAAATCTTTAACAGTATCCCATAAACTAATTACAACTGCCCTTGATACTGGTTCTCTAATTAATTTTTCAACAGCTCCATTAACCTGGTCAATACCAAACCAGCTTCTCATTCTGCTTCCATAAGTATATTCACTTTTAGTTGTTCCACCAGGTAAATCTTTTGTCATCCTAGGTATATACTCATTAACATGCTGTTTATCAGATGGGAAAAATTCAGGAACAATTAAATTATTTGGATCCTCATCAGAAATAACAGACATTAAATTAATAATTTCTTTTTGCATGTCGTCATAATGAGTTCCAGATTCCTTGCCAAATTTTAAAATAGTATCCAGAATTTTTAGCCAGGCTTCTGCAACTGTTTTTCCTCTTACAACATAACCAATATATTCACCAGTATATTTCTTGACTTGTTCTTCTTTTTTAATAAATACAAATTTCTCTCTTGTTTTTTGTGGGGCAGTAATTGTGCTAAAATCAAATGTCGAAAGATCAGGAACTTTAATTAAAGTAACAGTTTCTCTGATTAAATTCAAGGTTTCTTCAGGAATGTCCAAGTCAATATATCCCTCATATTCAGAATTTACCCTCCAGCAGGGTTTCTCAGTTGTGTCTGTTTTTCCTTGAAAAAACCCCTTCTCAAAAAAATCTTTTAATACAATTCCAGATTTTGAAAAATCAACTCCTGTTAATAAAAGAACAGTTATTTGGGAATTAGCTAATAAATTTCTTATTAATAAATCAAGACCCCTTTCAGCACTGTATAAAGGACCTAAAACACAATATTTGCTAGAATCTATTTTTTGAGCTAATTCTTTGGGTTTAGTCCATAAAGTTACAATGCCAATATTGCTCTCAGGATTGCCATAAATTAATCTAGTTGCTTTGTAAAGCGCTTGAAACAAATAATATCACCACAAATTTATTTTTACTTTTTCATATATAAAGATTTATATCTTTTATAGTGAGTTTTTTAAATTATTCTCACTTTAACGTGCTGACATGGAATTATCTGATAAAATACAATATCCATTTGAATCTGTTCCAATTGGATATTATCTTCAAAATTTCTCTCGCTTGCCAAGAACTCAATTAAGTTCTATGATGTATATTGATGTATATGGATGTATATTGATGTATATTGATGTATATGGATGTATATAATGTATTATAATGTATATTTATAAATAAAAGAATTTTAGTATTTTTGTGCCGATAAAGGTAAGCGAACTAGAGAAGATCTCTGGAAAAAACTCAATTAGATCGAAAATTCTTGAATTTTTAAGAAAAAACTCAAGTCTGGCCTTTACTTTAAACGAGATTTACAATCACTTTTTAGATCTGGACAAAAAAGAGCACAATTTGTACCAGTTAAAAAAACAAATTTTCTACAGAATGGTCTACAATTATCTGAGGGATTTTGCGATTAAAGAAATTATAGTCCACAAGGGAAATTACTATTTTTACAAAAAAAATGAAAAAGAGAAATAAACTAAAAAAATCAATTGATAAACTTGGAAAGGAAAATATATCTAGAATTATATCCTTATTATTCTTAGTTTTGTTTTCTTTGACTTACTTTTATTTAGATGCTGCTATAACTGGTTTTTCAGTCTTAGATTCAGCCGTAATATTCGAATCAAATAATACTATAATTTTAGATCAGAATATTTCTAGTTTAAGATTATCAGGTACTCTGGAAGGAAATGGTTCAGCTAAAGTTTACTTAAATAATTATTTGGTGCTGGATACAGAATTATTGGGGTTAAGTCAGAACAGGATAATTAGTCAGACTGGTGAGAATTTAAATAATACTACGTCTGACATATTTTCAATTCAGCCAGTATCTAAAAATAGTAGTTTTGAATTTAGTGATATCTGCATTGAAACATGCCAAAATATAGAAGCTGTAAATTCAAGCTTAATTATTGAAATAAATGGAGATTTAATTCTTACAATCTCTGAATTTAATTATACCTTGATATCGCCAGAATTATCTCAGATCGTGGAAGAAAACAAGTCAGAAAAACATGAACAAACTGAAAAAGAGGAATTAATACAACTTAAAGCAGAGATAAACAAGCCAGTTGAATGGAAATTAATTACTAAGAACAAGTCTATTGAATTACCTCTAGAGTCTATAAACATAAAAGTAGAAAAAATAGTTAATGAAACTACTGAAGAAAAAGAACCAGCTAAATTAAAGAATTTATTCTCAACATCTTCTTTACAAAATTCAAAAAAGATAGAAGTAGATGAACTTAATGAAACTAAACTGGAAGTAACATATTATACAAAAGCTCCTTATTCTTTAGAAACAAACTTTTCTGAAAAGTTTGATCAAAATAAATTAACTAAAGAAGTTACAATAAAATCAGATTCTGAATTACATTATCAAAATGTATTGTCTTATACAGAAATTCCTGAATCAAAGACAGACCAGATAAATTTATACCATTATATAAACAATGAAAAAATAGAAGTAACTAACAACC
>Ga0209541_10002316_pt1 | contig 36189 bp, 29 predicted proteins | sample RifCSPlowO2_01_FD_184027 | JGI IMG/M metagenome (GOLD analysis project Ga0209541, IMG submission 184027) | Groundwater microbial communities from Rifle, Colorado - Rifle CSP2_plank lowO2_0.1 (SPAdes) (version 2) | ecosystem: Environmental > Aquatic > Deep subsurface > Groundwater | place...
GTCCATTCGATTTTTAACTTCGGCTTCAACGAGTTTTTGGATTTGGCTTTCGACTAAACTTAGAATCCGGCTTTCGACTAAACTTAAGATTTGCGAGGCGGTTAATAACTGGTCTTTATATTCTTCTTTTAAGGTGCCGTCGGGGTTAGCTAGACTGTCGGTAAGTAGCTGGTCACTGGTTTCTAGTAGCTGGTTGCTAGTAGCTTGCCCTGACGAAGGAAGGGAGCCGTTTGAAGCCAGATTATCACCTATGTACCAGCCTGGTTCAACGAAGACGATAATTTGTCCAATATCAGGTTCTTGGGTTTGTGGGTCGGTAGGATTGTGGGTAGGATTAAAAGAACTCAAAGCGACACCGATTGTTCTTCCGGCCTTGGTTGCTTTCATACCGACGCCGGGTATGTCCGAAGAAGTGATTACGTCCCCCGCCTTAATCTCACCGTTTATAGTTGAAACTTTAACCGGAACCCGGCCTGCAATTGCTATTGGTAGGGGGTTTTGCGCTTGGGCTTTTACATCAGCCCCAATTGTCTTTACTGGTGATTTCGATACTATTCCAATAAGTTCAGTCTGGTATGGTTTTTTGCTCTTTGCTACTACAGAAACCTTGCGGGTTTCTTTTTCCGAAAGTTGTTCACCTGTGAAAGGGTTAAGTTGCGTAGATTTATAAGAAAAAGTGTTTTGGGTAACAGTAATTAAATCTCCAAATTCAACATCGTTTTCGGCTGGATACCATTCTGCGATGTCGCCTGGACCGTCGGTACAGACAACCAAGTTACGGTCTCCTGCCGTTGTATCGGAATCGGCACCGGAATGGCAAACGCCATTAGCTGTTGCCGTACCCAGCATATCGATTTGCACTGCTCCTTCAAAATCATGGGTTCCTGTACCGTTGATATCAAGATTGCCGGCAAGGGCTAAAACGCCAGCTTCAGTAAGACTCATTAAAGTAGACCCTCCAAGGCCGGCTAAGCCGTTTACATCCCAGCGGTAGACGGCGCCCCCCGCGTCATCGTCATCAGCGTCGACTGCAAAAGCCGCAAGATTACCCTCCATCCAATAAATGTTGTTGTCGCTAGCCGCCTCGTCAAATATTAACGTTGGCCCAAAAAACCCGCCAAGGATTTCTATAGCACCGCCAACAATAAAAGTGTCATCTGTTGTCAAATTATTAGCGGCAGAGCGGTAGAGATTGGTATCACTTCCAAACCAGATACAACTTTCGGCACCGCCTGTAGCAAAGGCAGTACAAGTCGTCGAGGAGTTGGACAGTTGAAACTGATCGTCTGTTCGTAGCCCGTTATCCACTCCACGATAAAGTACCGTGTCTCTTGAAGAACCGAAGGCGATACCGTTGGCGGCGTCGGTGTTATCTGCACCAGAAGAAATCCAGAGGGCCTGAGTGTCGGCGCCAGCGATTGCAATGCCGTAGTCAGTTGTGCCGCCTGTCTGGTCAACAACATACACACCATAATTGGTGGTAGATGAACCATTTGCGATGTAGGCACCATATCCTGTATCAGCGGTTATAGCGTTTGCATATATTCCAAACGACGTGCCGATGCCACCCGTGTCGCCATCGCCGACGAAATAGCCGCCATAGGCGTTGGAGGTACCGCCAGAAGCAGTTGAATCGGAATCAGCGTTGGCGTAGATGCCGTAAACATTCTTGGTGCCGGAGGAAATGGCTCCACTGTGAACATTGGCTCCGTATAGGGAAAAAGTATTACTGGCAGCCGCTGCATCGGAGTTGACATTGAAGTAACCGGCGTAGCTGTTTGCCGCCGAAGTAGTTGAAAGATCCATGTCGGAATAGATGCCGTAATTCCATTTGGCGCCGGCAACGTCATGGGTCAAAAGCTGATAGATGCCGTAGTTGTAGTTGAGGCTGGTTCCGGAAGTGGTATAGGTATTATAAATGCCATACCCACGTGAGCTGACCCCGCCACCGAAGGTATAGGCAAGGTCAATTGCCCGATTGTCGTTAGTGTTGGAGGTGATGTTAAGATCGATAACACCGACCGTTGATGCCGTACTGGTTGTGGCGTTAATCGAGAATTGATCACTCGTTGAGGTTCCGAGGTTGATGGAGACATCGTCAGCTGCAGTGTAGATTGCATAATCATCCGCACCGGCTATGTAGAGGCCGTAGTTGGGGCCGGTGGCATCTGTTTGGTCGGGAATGTAAAGGGCGTAGTTGGCAGTCGTGGCGTCGGTTGCCGTAAAGTAGCCGGCGATATTAGTGCCGGAAGTGGCATTGGTGTTTGTAACAGATGAAGCTAATCCGTAGGCGGTATGGGCTAAGTTACTGTTTGCACCGGAGCGGGCGATATTAAGAACATAACTGGAACCGGAAGCACCGCCGGCTGTCGAGGTTGAAGAAACGTCCAGAGCAGTACCGGTGGAAAGAGCGTCAGCCGAAATGATAACTCCAGTCCCGGTTGTAATTGAATCACCGAGTAGGGAAATAGCACTACCGCCGGTTGCGCGGGCTGTTGAAAGGGTGATGTTTTCACTAGAGTTGGTGGTATTAATATTGATGTAGTTATTGGTTCCTTCCTGAATATCCAGAGCATCGGTAGTATTATCCAGAAGAGAGAAGGCAATGGTATCGCCACCGTCGCCAATAGTTAGAGCAGCTGATGGGTTAATGTTACCGCCCGAGATGATTAGATCAACTAAGGTAACGTTGCCGGAACCATCGACTTTAAAGACAGATGATGGAGTGTCGATGTAGTCGGTAAAACCACCACCGGCATCGACAAAAAGGATACCGTTGGCCACGGCATCGTCGGTGTCACTGTTGTCGATAACCAGGGCGGCATCCAGGCCTTCGGTTGAGGCCAGATTATCCAGATACAGCCCGTACTGAGCTGTGGTTGCTGCCGTTGTGTCGGAAGCCGTAAAGTTAAGAACCAAGCCGTTTTCTGCCGTTGCATCGGTATATGTCTTATTGTAGGTAAGCTCTTCTCCTGTGCCTGCGGCAATACTGGTATCGGCGTCAAGGCTCATAGCGTCTGCAAATTCGGTAAAATCAAGAGAGTCGGCGGTAATCTGGCCGCCGACAACTTGGCCGGTGCCGTTGATGACGGTGGTGCCGTTGTAATCCAGTAGTGCATCCCAGCCAGTACCAATCCTTAGGGCACTGGAAGTAATGGCATCATCACCGGTTGCGCTTTCCGTAAGATTGCCGATATTTAAACCCCTGACTATTCCGGTTACAGCTCCACCACTGTCGTTTTGGGTGACTGTTAAGGCATCAATGTCTATAACATTCCAGGTTTCGGCACTATTTCCGGCATCGTTATCGGTAAAGGTTGGAGAGATATCAACTACGTTACCGGAGGCATCGTCGGCTGTGAAGGTCAATTGCAGAGCATCTACTCCGTCGGTGGCACTGGTACCGCCATTGATGGTTACAACATCAACTGTTGGTGCGGCGCCTTTGGCAATATTAACGCCATCTCCGGCATCTAAAGTCACATTAAAATCACCGCCGGAAAGATCAAGATCACCGTCTGTAATTAGAATATCACCGGCTGCAAGAACAAGAGCATCAGTGCCATCGGCAGAGCCTGTGATGGTTACTACCCCCGCTCCATTAACAGTTAACAGGGCACTCTCCGAGTTATTCTGGACCTGAAAGTCAGTAGCTGAGGTATTAGTACCAAGTCTAAATATCGAAGAACCGGTAACTAGGGTATTATCAATAATTAGGTCACCTGTAGCAGATGTAATGGTTGTATTAGTAGCATCATGATCGATTGTAAAGTCGCTTCCAGTACCTATAACAAGATTAGAATTATCTGCTAACAAGACATTATCTGAGGCTACATAAATTGCGTAATCATCAGCACCGGCTATGTAAAGGCCGTAGTTGGAGCCGGTGGCATCTGTTTGGTCGGGAATGTAAAGGGCGTAGTTGGCAGTGGTGGCGCCAGTTGCCGAGAAGTAGCCGGCGATATTGGTGCCGCTTGTTACGTTGGTATTGGTAACTGTGCCGTAGATGCCGTAGGCGGTATGGGCGGTATTGGAATTGGCGCCGGATCTGGTCAGTCTCAGAAGATACGATGAATCGGAAGCGGTTCCGGCTGTTGAGGTACTGGCTATATTAAGAGCCTGACCGTTCTGCAGGGAGTTGGCGGTTATTGTTACGGCATTGGCCGTGGTGGTAGTTGCGGCAACTGAAAGAAGCGAGTCGTTGTCAAGGTTGATGGTCAAGTCGTCGGTTGAAGCAGGGGTAAAGGTAACGTTACCGGTTAGGGTAAAGTCATAATCTTCGTTGACGGCCACATCGTCGGCATTAACTGTAATACCGGTGCCGGCACCAACTGTTAAAGTGACATCACCCGATGTACCGCCTCCTGTTAAGCCCGAACCGGCAGTTACCGAGGTTATATCACCTGATCCGACACCGCCTGATGCACAGGTAATGACGTTATTGGTTCCGTCGAGACAAAGGGAGGAAGTACCGGCTGCCGAGGCAAGACCGGTTATGACGATAGTCGAGTCGGCATCCGTTGTTAGGGTGATATCTGCCGTACCTGCAGGGGTTGCCGAAAAAGTTGTAAAGGCGCCGGTTGAGGCAGAAGATGCGCCGATGGTTGTGCCGTCTATCGCGCCGCCGTTAATGTCAACAGTAGTTGCGGTTAGGGTTCCGCTGTCGGTCAATTCACCTAAAGTGATACCGCCGTCGAGAAGGTCAAGTTCGGTTGCGGAAATGGTAGATGAGGTAGTAGTGATATCATTGCTGCCAATAGCCAGGGCTGTTGCAATTCCGGCATCAGAAACATCTATTGCCGTGGTAAAGACACTTGATGCTCCTCCGGCTGTGGTAATCTCTATGGCATTATCAATTGTGGCATTGGTGTTATTGTCAATGACCAGAGCGTAATCATTGGTGCTGTCATTAAGGTCCAGCAGGATATCGGCAGCATCTACGGTAATAGTTGAACCATTGTTATACGCATCGTCTAGGGAAATTGCCGTATCGGTATTGAAAGCAGTACAGGTTAAGGTGTCGCCAATGGTACTAACTGCTTCTCCCGCGGTGCAGGCTAAAGGATAACTGGTCAAAGCTGTCCAGGTAACAGATCCTGAGGATGATATTGTCAGATCATCATCAACATTGGCATTGGCTATCGAGGTACCGGTCCAGACGCCGGTCGTTATGGTGCCGACAGTAGCCAAACTTGAAGCGCTGGTTAAATTGGCCAGGGTATCAATGGCACTCTCGATGGTTGATTCGGTTGTAGCATCCAGCGCATCCACATTTGTAAGGCTTAGGGTTCCGGTGGAATCGGAGAAAGCCTGGGATGAACCGACTGTCAGCTCGCCCCCGGAAACAGTTAAATCACCGGAATAGGTGAGTGAGCCGTTGCCAAAAGTTAGAGTTGTGTCAGTTCCGGAAACATTATATGTCCATACAAATGAAGCGCTTGAACCCGCGCCGAAAGTTGTCGTTTCTACTTCGGTTGTTGCCAAAGTGATTGTTAAGGTGTCTGTTGCGCTTGCAGATGTACTTATTCCTGTACCGCCGGCAATTTCTAAAATGTTACCGTCTGTTATAGTTTGATCGGTTCCGCTGTCACCTGAAACATCAAAGCTTGTGAAGCCGCCTGCGGTTGTACAGTCCCATGTTGCAGTTGCAGCTACCCAGACCAATGTTTCGCTGTTGCTGCAACCGCGAAGAAGTGTTAAGCCCGATGAGATTTCCAGACCGGAAGCTGAGGAGGTAGTAGAGGTTGTACCCGATGATGTGAGTGAAACATTTAAAGTGACATCTCCCGACGAACCACCACCGGATAACCCACTGCCTGCTGTGACGGCCGTAATGTCTCCGCTTCCGCCGGTATTGTCGGTTGATGAAATGGTAATGGTAGAGCCGGAAGCAGAAATGGAAGTTGCACCTGAACCTGCGAAGGTTAATGCCCCAGCAACATCATTAACACTACTTACTATGGCGCTGTCATCCAGAGCAACCGAAGGAGATTGTCCGGCACCAATAACTATGCCTGTGCCGGCAACCAGAGAATAGACGACATTGGGTGCCGTAATATCCTCACCAAAGACAGTACTGCCCGAAACCTGAGTATCGGCATCTATATACAGCCTGTGGTCATCACTGGTTGCTGCCAGGACCTGGCCGAGTAGAGTGTCGGACTGCTCTCTTATTACCTGTGAAGCTTGTTGATTGTTCGTTAATTGGTCAACGTAATTCTTAGCTGAGTAGATGCCAACTGTAAGCAAGCCGGTTGCTGCAACAGTGACCGCGATTCCTTTAAAAGCGGCATAGAATTTGCTTGGTGGATTAGCAGCACCGACATACTTTGCGTCAAAAGTGGGTGCCGGGTAGGAGAATAAGCCATTCAGTCTTTGGTCAATAAAGCGGATGATATTTCTTTCATGCAATTTTAAGCGCTTGGAAACTTCTTTTTCCGATAAACCGGTGCGGTTGAACAGGTGAAAACCGGTTGAAGAGGCGCTGGCGGGTTCCTGAGTTCCGATTGTATTAATAACTTGAGAACCGTGTTGATTTTTAGCGAATTCTGAATTTTTTTGGAGATCCTGCTTTTTTATTCTTTTGGCAATTTGCGGGTATGAAAGACCTTTCTTATGAAGTGCATCGACGTGGATTAATCTTTTGACACACCAATCCGGCAAGTGTCCCGTGTTTTCGCTATAACCGTTTTTGTCCAGGGTTGTTTGTCTTTTAGCATTTGGAAGAATTCCAAGTTTAATAAAGTACCTAATTCGCTCGCCCGCGTCGCCGTTGCCAAAGCTTACCCTGGCTTTCATAGACTCTTGAATAACTTCTTGGGTGGGGATTAATTTAGCTTCAGCCGGATAGGGTTTGCCCAAGTGTACAATTTCCGATACTTCTTCTTTTACAAGTTTTTCAATACTCTTTCGATGATCTTTTAATTTTTGGCTAATGTCTTTTTTACTGATGCCAACTTTTTGCACTAAGACAACTTTGGGAGAAGGAGATCTGGCGGCACCGTCTGCGGAAGTGCCACCAACTATGGGTTCCTTATATTGCGAATTTTGTGGAACATCTTTTGTCTTTTTTTGCGCTTTCAGTTGTTCGGAAATTTGCGGGAACGAAAGACCATTTTTCGCCAGATTATTAATTTTTTTTAGTCGTTTGACTACCCAAAACGGGAGATGGCCGACCGGTGATTTTTCACCATGCGAGAAAAAGCGCTCGGGAGTTTTGCGGATTGCATGGGGAAGCAGGCCAAGTTTTATAAAATAGCGGATTCTCTCGCTCGCGTCGCCACTGCCAAAGCCAACACCTTGCCTTTTGGCAATTTTTATTATTTCCGTGGTTGGGATTAGAGTGCCCGGGGATGGGGTGTTGTCAACCGCCGATTGTTTATCGGAGTGATTAACTATTAACGATTTACGATTTACGATTTTGGGCATGCAGACTGAAACTAATTTTGTGTCCTCCTTCGTCAAGACTGCCTACTTCGCCGAAGCTTCGAAGGCCGAGTCGGAGGATTACAGAAAGCTTGCTGCCCTAACCCCGATTTAATCGGGGCTCCCGCTATCTCCCGTTACGGGACACCTCTACTTCTATTAAATATATATAATACGGTTGATGTCAAGAGGTAGATGAGTGATGTTGTTAAGTAGATTTTAGATAGGGAAATTTATTTGATTATTTATTACCGAGTGATAAATATTACTTTTCGTTTTAGCGGTTATGCCAGAAATGTGCTAACGCATACCGAGTGAGAATTTAGCCTTATATAGAGCCCCAAACGCGGGAATCTTTGGGTTTGATCTTTCTTACTTCTTGGCAAAACCAGGCATTTTGGGATAAACTAAGAGAACTTTTTTGTAAGGGCCCGTAGCTCAATTGGCCAGAGCGTTGCAATGGCATTGCAAAGGTTGTGGGTTCAAGTCCCATCGGGTCCACCACACTTCGCTCTTCGAGCTTCGAGTGGTAAACTACACTTCGTTGAGTAAGACTCCACTTGTTCAGGGTATACACCTCGGGGGGCCCGTAGTTCATCTGGTAGAACACCGCGTTCGCAATGCGGAGGTGAGCGGTTCGAGTCCGCTCGGGTCCACCACTGTTCGGGTAATTTTAAATTTTAAAAATTAAAAATTCATTGAAAATTGTAAATTATAAATTGAAAATTAAACTGGGGCTCCACAAGAATTTTTATATTCACTCTGCTGAAAACTTCGACATTTACGTCGAAGATGAAAGCAAGAGAATACACACTTCTCCAGCAGAGTTCATGTAAACTTAAAACAAAACTCCAGCTTTTAAGCTGGAGAAGTTTATCGGACACTATAATTTTGTGGAAAGGAAAAGACTTAACACTAACAAAATATATCTCTGGCATTCTCGCCGATTTTTCTGCTAAGAAATTTAATTGGTGAATTAGCTTATATTTTCAATCCCCAATAGTTTTTGTGCCCATAATATTATTACTATTGTTTTTTAGAGAATGGAGATAATTATTTGTTAAAAACATGAGAAAATTATTTATGGGATTAGTGAGGCTGATACGGACTTCTGGAACTCGATATACTTACTTAATTATGGGGCATATAATTTCAGCCTTAAGGGATGGTAATATAAAACATCTTAAGATATTTAAAGTGATCAAAATATCTCATTTGTTTTCCGAGTATTGGAATAATATTGTATTAAATTTTTTATTTTCGCTTCGCGAAATCCGTGGATTATTAATCCTCGGATGAAGCGAAGGGAAAACATACTTCCGAGGAAGTTCGGAGTTTAAACCAAAGCCGAACGATTTGATAAGTGAAAACCGAGGGTTCTTAACCCTCGGAAGTTTATTTGAATGGGTTCCCTCGTCGAGAGGAGACCCTGGCGGTCGATTTTTAATGAATACTAATTTCAGGTCGCCAAACAGTGAAAAAAGCGCCGGACAGAATAATATAAGTAAATTTCGCTGAAATTGATATATTTTGATAACTAAGGTTATAAAAAGACGATAACAAAGTATGTCATTTTCTCAATTGATATAAATCTTTAGCCCTGTGTTTAGCAATCTTGTACTTAGTATGATAATAAGGACGTATACGATATTAATTCTTTTCCAGCAATCTAAATTTACAATAGAGGTCTATAGTTAATGGAATTGCAAGTAAAATCAATCAGTTTATTTAATAGGTGACTATTTTGTGAAAAATGAATGATGATATTTGGAATATTTGTTTAGAAAAATATTTGTGCCTACCTTGAGTGTTAACTAGTTGTTATTTCACATAATTGTTTCACAAGGCTACTTGGGTTGGCATTTGTTATGGGTGATTGCTGTATTTGATTTCACCGACAAGATATTATTCTAATAATTTAGATTACTTTATTATCTATTTAATACTTCAAAATATATCAAAAAGCATCTTTATTTAAATTATTTAAATATAGAAAGTTCATTGGACAAAACATAGAGTAAAGCTGTTAAACTAACCATACTTGTTAATAGTAAATAGTAAATAGTAAATAGTTAATAGTAAATGGTAAATGGATATGGGAAATATTGTACAAAATATTTATAATCCTTATAAAATTGAACGAAAGTGGCAGAGCATCTGGCGTAAGTCAAAACTGTTCAGCCCGGATTTAAATTCGGCAAGCAAGCCCTTTTATAACCTGATGATGTTCCCTTACCCCTCAGCTGAGGGGCTTCATGTCGGCAATATGTATGCCTTCACGGGCAGCGATATATATGGACGAATGAAGCGGATGCAAGGTAAAGATGTATTTGAACCGATTGGTTTAGACGGGTTCGGAATTCATAGCGAGAATTACGCGATCAAGGTTAACCGGAACCCCAAAGAGCAGGCAAAAATTTCCCAGAAAAACTTTTACAGGCAACTTGAGGCAACCGGCAACGCATATGATTGGGAACGAACACTGCAAACTTACGACCCCGACTATTACAAATGGACGCAGTGGATATTCACTCAGCTTTTCAAAGCTGGTCTTGCTTACCGTAAAAAATCGCCCGTTAACTTTTGCCCTTCGTGTAAGACTGTTTTGGCGGATGAGCAGGTAGTCAACAGACAACCAGAAACCAGAAACCAGAAACCAGAAACCAATATCGGGGTTTGCGAACGTTGCCAGACTCCGGTTGAAAAGCGCGAGCTGGAGCAATGGTTTTTCAAAATTACCAAATATGCGGACAGGTTATTGAAAGGTTTGGAAAAAATTGACTGGTCCGAGCGGGTGAAGATAGCCCAAAAAAACTGGATTGGGAAGAAAGAAGGAATAGAGATTGGATACGAGGTTGCAGGTGGCCCGCCAAAGGCGAGGCTCGCCAAGGGCGGCAGGTTGCAGGTGGTTTGTTGGACTTCAAGACCGGAAACAAATTTTGGAGCTACGTTTGTGGTTTTGGCACCCGAGCATCCGCAAGTGCTTGAGATAACCAAGCCAGAGCACAAAAAAGAAGTTGAGAAATATATCAAAGCATCACAAAATAAATCGAACGAGGACAGATTGACTGAAGGCCGCGAGAAGACCGGCGCATTTACGGGAAGTTATGCTCTTAATAACTTAACCGGTGAAAAGATGCCTATTTGGGTTTCGGATTTTGTATTGGTGGAGTTTGGAACCGGAGCTGTTGTGGGTGTACCGGGGCATGACAGGCGCGATTTTGAATTTGCCAAGAAATTCAAATTGCCTATAAAACAAGTGATCGCAAAACCACCCCAGGGGTGGAATTCTATTGACACCTCGGGATTAAATGCGGCTTATGAAGGTGGAGGCAAGATAGTTAACTCGGGTCCATGGAATGGATGGCGCACTCCGCAAGATTTAGGAAAGGTAATAGACTGGCTTGAAGCAAAAGGCATGGGTAAGCGCAAGGCAACTTATCATCTTCGCGACTGGTTGATTTCCCGGCAGAGATATTGGGGGCCGCCTATCCCGATGGTGTACTGTCAGACCTGTGCTAGCAAAGGCATATCATGGTTTTCATCTAATAAAAGGGCAGAATCTCACCATCGGGAAATTTCAAATTTTCTTTTCGACTCGAAACTCGCTCAAAGCGAGCAATATCAAATATCAAATAAGAGTAAAAAAATTGGAAATTCTGAGTGGAACTCAGCCGGCTGGTTTCCGGTTGGGAAAGAGGATTTGCCGGTTTTATTGCCTGATGTAAAAGATTGGAAACCCAGAGGCGGTGCAAGGGGTCCCCTTGCGCATGTAGAGAGTTTCGTTAAAGTAGCTTGTCCCAAGTGCGGTGCGGCAGCACGAAGGGAGACGGATGTTTCCGACACGTTTTTGGACAGCGCATGGTACTTTCTTGGCTATTTAGCCTTAGGACATCAAAAATCAAACCTTCGTCCCGAGCTCAGGTCGAGGGAAGTCAAAAATCAAAAATACAATTCAAAAGTTAAAAATGAATTAGAAATTATAAATTATCTGCCAAAGGCAGACCATCCTTTGGAGGGGAAATTAGAAATTCCTTGGGACCGAGAGGTCACAAGGCGCTGGCTTCCAGTCGACATGTACATAGGTGGAGCGGAGCATTCGGTACTGCACCTGCTTTACACACGGTTTTTGACTATGGTTTTTAAGGATTTAGGCTTGACTCGCTTCGAAGAGCCGTTTACCAAGTTTAGGGCCCACGGGTTATTGGTTTCCAAAGGTGCGAAGATGAGCAAATCGAAAGGCAATATTGTGAATCCGGACGATTATATTGAAAAATACGGAGCTGATACACTCAGGTGTTATTTGATGTTTTGTGGCCGGTATCAGCAGGGCGGAGATTTTCGAGATGAGGGAATTGAGGGAATGAGCAGATTCCTGAAAAGAGTATGGAGGATAGCCAACATAGTTGGCAGGTTATCAGGTCATCAGGAGATCAGGTTATCAGGAAATAAGAAACCCGATGGCCCGACTACCCGACAACCTGAAAGCCTGACGATTATGCATCAAACCATCAAGCAAGTGACCGAGGACATTGAAAGTTTGGATTACAACACGGCGATTTCAGCTCTAATGATTTGGTTGAGAGCGCTGGAAAAGAAAACAGTTGACGGTAATGAAAATAAGTCTGTTAACCGTGAACTGATAACTATTAATGAGCTTGAGACTTTTCTTAAGCTGCTTGCGCCTTTTGCACCGTTTATTTGCGAGGAGCTGTGGCAGAGAGTTCATAGTCGACAGTTTACAGTTAATAGTCATAAAGAAGCTGTCAACGGTCAACTAAAAACCAATGACTGGAGTGTTCACTTTCAGCCCTGGCCAAAGTTTGATTCGAAGTTAGCTAAAACTGAAGAAATCCAACTGGTAATCCAGGTTAACGGCAAAGTCAGAGACACCTTAAGTGCAATTAGGGGTATTTCCCAAAATGAGGCAGAAAAGTCGGCCTTAGCTTCAGAGAAGGTACAGGCCCATATTGGAAATAAAAAGTACAAGACAATTTTTGTTAAAGACAAGATTTTAAATTTTGTTTTAAAATAGTCGGGCATTATTATTACCCAAAGAGCTACCGGTATTCTGATCACTAATATACGTATTGATGTACTTACGTCAGTAAAAATTCCTTTAGTTTTAGCCTCTAAACCGTATATATAATTATATTATTTACGAGTTTCGCACTTCCTGTCATCCTGAGGAGTGAAATCGAGTCTGACTCGATGAAACGACGAAGGATCTCTGAACTTGTTTCAGTCTCGCGTTCGCAAGAGATTCTTCGCTACGCTCAGAATGACAACTGCGAAATTCGTGTTATTAATTAGGTTGTTGAAAACCTATCAGCCTTGCGTTTGCAGGAAAAGACTGTTGCAACAAACGAACTTTTTGTCATTGCGATCTCTTTTTAGGCAAGATTGCTTCGGTCACTAGCGTTCCCTCGCAATGACATAGGGAGAGGTTTTTGGGCAAGCTCAATATTAGTACTCCTTGAAGTGTTACAATTTCTGGGGATAGTTAAGCTGTAATGAAAACTGCCTTTTTGTACAGGTTTATAGTTTATAGTTTATTGTTTATAGTTTTAGTTCCTCTATTGGCCATTTACCAGACGCCATTTGCCAGTGTTGTGCTGGCGCAGGATTTGCCAACGCTGGGTGGCGTTGCGGTCAATGTCGAGATTAACGACAGCGATGTTCAGGCAGGCGACATAATTTCGGCAACCAGAGACGGGTTTAAAAGGTCTACCCAAGAGTATGACGTATTGGTTTTTGGAGTCGTCGTAAATGCGCCTATTCTTTCTGTCGAACCCAGAACGGATACTTCGCGCCCGGTTATTTCTTCCGGTGAAACTTTAGTTCGGGTAAGTACGGCGGGCGGTGAAATTGCTGAAGGGGATTTGATAACCACCAGCAGTGAGGCCGGAGTTGGCATAAAGGCAACAAGAAGCGGATATGTTATCGGCAAAGCTTTACAGGGATATACGGATTCTGGGCAAGTGGGACTAATCTCAGTTTTGGTAGGGCCAAGTTTTGGCAGTGGAGCAGGTGCGGGCGCCGGGATTGGATCTTTGATAGGGATTGCCGTTAACCCTGAGAACTCGAGATATGTTTTGGCTGCGCTATTGGGAATCATCGTTGCAATTGGCGCAACAGTTGCTTTTATTCGTTTGATATCAACAGGTGTTACGGCTGTTGGCAGAAATCCGCTTGCAAAAGGTTCAATTTACCGAAGCATGTTTATAGCAGGTGTGATTATTGCAGTTTTGGCGACTATTGGGGTGGCAGCAATTGTAGCTATAATTAGCTTAGGAGGGTCATGAGCTTTAACCTAACTCAGATTTTAACATTACTGATCATTATCAGTTTTGCTTTGAGCTTTCTTTCTCTTTCGATGCTGACATTTTTATTCGTTCGAATGAGACAAGTATTGAAGCAACAGGAAGAGATTATTTTGCTGGATAAAAAAATTAATAGGCGCGTTACGAAAAAGATCGAAAGCTTGGCGATAGAAAAAATTGACGGCGTGATTACGGCAATCGGTTCCAGACTGGAAGAGGAATTAAAAAAGCATTTTACCGATCTTTCTGAATTCGCGGCAGAGGAAAGCAACGAGATGGGCAAATTTATTATTAAACAGCAGGAAGCTATCACCCGCGAAAGCCAATATCACGTTGCCAATATGCTTCTGAAGTCTGAAAAAGAAGTGGCTGGCTACAAGCAGACTAAGATGAAAGAGGTTGATCAGCAGGTAAGAGACATTGTTTTTAGAGCGGCAAGAGAAGTAATCGGCCGATCTATCAGCTTCAGCGAACACGAAGATTTAGTTAACAAAGCGCTGGAGCGGGCCAAAAAGGAGAAAATCTTCTCATGAGCCGACCAAACGAAACTGCGTTTACTGCCTTTTCAAATACTGTTTACGACATGGCCGGATTAGGCAGGTTGTTTGACCAGATTAATTTAATTGAGAGATCGTTGTTTAAAGATAAGCAGGGAATGATTTCTGAGAAGGCCAGAGACTATTTAACCGGCAATATTATTGCGGTTTTTGAAGAAGTTGAAAAAGTAGGGCTTGAACCCCAAGACGACCAAGGTCAGCTCAAATTTTTGAAAGATTTGATGACTTATTTGCAGAATTTACCTGTTGTTAAAGTAACGGTTGCATTTGAGTCTACACATAGCTACGTTATGAAGCTCAACAATCAAATTTCAGGTTATTTAGGCAAAAAATGCATTTTGGAAATGATTATTGATGAAGACGTAATAGGCGGTGCCATTATTGAATTTAATGGAAAAATGAGTGACCAAACCCTGAAAATTAAACTCCACGATGAACTTGTAGGCTTGGTTGAAAAATCCGACGCAAAGATTGCTTCCGGGGCCGCTTGAAATATGAAATAGAGAATGAAGGATTTTACAACTTATTATAAAGAGACAGCCGAGATCGGCTACATCCAGTCAATTATCTCTTCGATTTTTTATGTTAACGGTCTGCCCAACGCAAGGATAAATGAGATTGTGATGACGGAAAGTGGCACGATTGGAATTGTTAAGGCACTGCTTCCCGAACTTGTTGAAGTAATGGTGTTTGAAGGTCAAACTTTAGTTCACAATATGAAAGTTGTGAGGACAAATGAATTTTTTCAGGTTCCGGCATCCGACAAATTCCTGGGAAGAATTTTGGATCCATTCGGAATTGCTCAAGACCATTACGGGAAGATTGATAGCAAAACCTTTACATACCGGCATATTGAATCTCCTGCGCCCCAAATTTCTGCAAGAGTGAGAATAACGAGACCTATGCATACGGGTGTAATGGTTGTTGACATATTGACGCCACTTGGAATGGGTCAGAGGGAACTGATTTTAGGAGATCCTTCGGTTGGTAAAAGTACGATCGCTCTGCAGGCGATAGTTTCGCAAGCTAGGCTTGGAACAGTTTGTATTTATGCGCTGATTGGGAAAAGAAAATCGGATATCAAAAGGATTGAAACTTATTTGCAGAAGATGAAAGTCCTAGAGGGGACAATTATTGTGGGATCTTCCAGTAGTGATCCGGCACCAATGATTTACTTAACGCCATATAGCGCGATGGCAATGGCCGAGCATTTTCGAGATAAAGGGAAAGACGTTTTAGTTGTGCTTGATGATCTTTCAACCCACGCAAAATTCTACCGTGAGCTTTCCTTACTTTCCAGGAGACCGCCCGGGAGGCAATCATATCCCGGAGATATTTTCCATATTCAGGCAAGAATTGCCGAGCGGGCAGGCAACATTAAGATGAAAAGCAGTAAAGTAAAGAGTATTACACTGCTGCCAATTGCTGAAACTCAGGAAGGTGATCTATCCGGATACATTCAAACAAATTTAATGGCTATGACAGACGGGCATATATTTGTTGATATTGCGGAGCAAAAAAAGGCGCGGCACCCTGCTGTTTCATTTACGCTTTCGGTTTCGCGTGTTGGAAATCAAACTCGATCAAAGCTTGAAAAAGAAATTGCCAGGCACCTTCACCAAATGCTAGCTCAAGCCAGGAAAGCGGAAGAACTTGGAAGATTCGGAGTCGAATTAACTGAACAGACGATGCACATTATTAGAAACAGCGAAAAGTTGGAAGCGGTTTTCAACCAGGATTCCGACTTAGTACTTTCAAAAGAATTACAATTGATAATAATAGGCTTGTTTTTGTCCGAATATTGGAACGCAAAGAGCGGGAAGGAGATTGAAGCAGATATTAAAAAATTGAGATTAGTTTCGGAAGCCGGAAGCCTTGACAAATTAAAGCTCGAAATAAATAGGTGTGAAACATTGGAACAATTTAAAGCAGTAATGGTAAAAGCTAGCCCAAGTATTACGAAACTAATAGCTCCAGCGAAAAATGAACACTAAGAAACAGCTCGAAAAATTTGAACGGAACTTAGATGTTTTAAAGTCCATCACGCGGGCATTTGAGCACAGTGCAACCAAAAGAATGGAGGTTAATAAAAGGGAAATTGAGGGGCTTGATAAGTATTTACTTGATGTTAAACAGACGTATGTAAATATAAAAATTTCGGTGGTAGGCAAAGGGAAAAATACGGAAGCCGCTTATCGGTCTCACGCCCGAAAGCCGACCAAGCAAAAAATTGTTGTTTTAGTTTCTAGTGAGCCCAGTTATTATGGTCACCTTTTAAATTACATGGTGGATTCATTTTTAAAGGAGGTTTCTTTTGGTGGCGCCGACGCTTTGATTATCGGTAAACCCGGCAGGGAAGAATTTGATAAAAAAAATAAACAGAGAATTAAATATGCGTTTTATGATTTTGATGATTCAAAACCTAATTGGAATGTTGTGCATGATGTTGCCGAAATTATGGCTGGTTATGCTGAAATCCAGGTTATTTTTTCAAAATATAAGAGTATTATGACTCAGGATGTGAGAAAACAGGATGTGGCGCAAGAGATTACTAATGTAAGGCCGCAAGAGCATAAAAAATATTTGATAAAGCCTGAACCTGCGACAGCCCTTTCGTTTTTGGAAAAACAAATTATTACCAGCCAACTACTGCAGAAACTTTACGAAAATGGACTCGCAAAGAATGCAATTCGCGTAAAGATTCTGGAAATTGGCGAGATTGCCGAGAGACTTTCGGAGCACTTGGCGAAATTCGAGAAGTTTAAAAGAAAAGTGATTAGAAATATAAATAACCGAAAACTGGCCGGTTTGTATTCGTCAAGTGATGTTTGGCAAAGTAGCAGTATTTTTACGATATACAGGTAGATTATTGTGTATGGTGTATAGATTATAGACAGAGAGTTAAATTTTCAATGAACCATGAACTAATAACCTAAACTAATTTATGGCAGAACCAAGTGAAGGCATCATAACTGGAATTTTGGGGGATGTTGTCGAGGTAATGTTCCCGCGGGACAAACCTGGAAGACACGAGCTTTTAACTCTTACTGAAGACAATTCGGTTAAGCTCGAAGTTTATGGATCTTCTCCCAATGATCGAATAAATTGCTTGTCTTATACGGATCCTTCGAAACTTTATCGTGGGGCAAAAGTTATTAGACAATTTGAGACTATAAGCGTGCCTGTAGGACCCGGACTATTAGGGAGAATTGTGGACGTCTTCGGTCAGCCCCACGATGGTAAGGGTGCGATAAAGCTTACAAAAAGACGTTCAATTTACGGCACACCGCCGAATTTTCAATCGATTAAAGTCGACCGTGAAATTCTGGAAACCGGCATTAAGGTAATCGACTTCTTTACGCCGTTTTTGAAAGGTGGAAAGATCGGGCTTTTGGGAGGTGCCGGAGTCGGGAAAACAGTGATTCTATCCGAATTTATGCATAACATTACTGTTTTCCACAAAGGCATAAGTATTTTTGCAGGTATTGGAGAGCGAATACGTGAGGCACAGGAAATGATTGAGAGTCTTACGGAAATGAATGTTTTACCTAACGTTAGTTTGGTGTTTGGACAGATGAACGAGCGGCCGGCCGTAAGGTTTAGGACAGGCTATACTGCAGCTACTTTGGCTGAATATTTCCGGGATGAAGAGGACAAAGACGTATTATTTTTCGTAGACAATGCCTACAGGTTTATCCAGGCCGGGAATGAGCTTTCGATTTTAATGAACATGATTCCTTCGGAAGACGGATATCAGCCGACCTTATCTTCCGACATTGGAATTTTTCAGGAAAGATTGGTTTCAGCAGGCAACGCGGCAATTACGTCGGTTATGGCTATTTATGTGCCTGCCGATGATTTTTCGGATGCGGGTGTACAAAGCTTGATGCCTTATTTTGATTCGCAGGTAATACTCTCAAGGGATATTGCCGAAGAAGGTAGAATGCCGGCTGTTGATATCAATGCTTCAACGTCAGGGTTGCTTACGCAGTCGCTTATTGGCGACAGGCATTATCAAGCTTATTTGGAGGCGACACGCATTGTAAGCAGATATGATTATTTGGATAGAATTGTTTCGATTGCCGGTGAGCATGAGCTTTCACCTGAAGATAGAGTTTTATATAGACGAGCCAAGATTATTCTTAATTACATGACTCAGGACTTCTTTATGGTTGAAAACCAAACCGGAAGAAAAGGCATCTATGTGAAGCGGGCAGATGTAGTTGAGGATATTATGGACATTGTCTCCGGTAAAATTGACGATTGGCCATATGACAAACTATTGTATATATCAACCTTGGCGGAGGTAGCAAAAAGTGGCGCAAGAGCCAAATAAAAATAAGTTTTATACAGCTGTTCTGCCACCTTCATATAAGCGGCATTTAGCATACAGTGGGTATGTAAAAAGTTTGTCGAGTACAAACAGCGAAGGGAATTTTGATATTTTGCCGCTTCACGAAAATTTCGCAAGTATAGTTAATGGGCCGATTGTGATTGTGGATGAAGCCGGAAACAAGCGAGAAATAGCGGTTGAAAAAGCTTTAGTTGAAGCTTCTAATAATTTGGTTAAGGTTTTTGTGGAGTTTTGATTTTACACTTTCCCTTATTAGTTTTAATTAGCCTTAGTTTTAGTGAGTTAAATGTTTGATAATATGATAATATTATAAATAACCACGAGTTTCGCACTTCTCAATCATCTTCTCCTGTCATCCTGAGGAGTAAGATCTAGAAGCTATTTCAAAACCTTCCTCTCCTGTCATTCTCAGCCGATTCGGTTCCTCGAGTCTGAGTGACCTCGGAATCGAAGATCTGAGACTCACGGTCGAAGACTTGACTCAAGAATCCAGATCCTCGCATTCTCGCCTCGCCTCGCTCGCCTCGATTCCGAGTCGGAGCGGGCGGGCGAAGCGGGCGCGAGGATGACAAAGAGGGTTTTGAAATGGGCTCTAGTATTAAGTATTTTGTATTCAAAAAAAGATTCTGAATCAAGTTCAGAATGACAGAAAAGAAGAGATTCTTCGCGGAGTTTACCCTGAGTTTATCGAATCCGCTCAGAATGACAACTGCGAAATTCGTGTTAGATTTCGAAACAAGTCCGGAATGACACGGAACAATAGGTTTTCAGCAACCTATTTGACATAAAACTTGCTTTTTTGAAAATAACCTGTTAGTATTATAGGCTAATATGGCGGAAAGAGGGCCCGGAGGGTCTTTTTTAAATAGGCGAACGACTACACTGCGAAGTCCTGACACATCTTTGAGAAGAAGAGTTCTCCATGGCGGTCTATTGATAGGGTCGATTGCTGCTGGTTTAGCTTTAGCTTGGGAAGAATCTGACAGGATTCGATCTGCTTTTAATGATCCGAGTAATGCCATTGTTGAAAGGGTAAAAGAAGACTTTAGTCTCTGTAAGGATTTGTGTGGTACCCCTATCGAGGGAGAAGAAGCAAAATCTTTTTTAACCGATTCGTTCGATGAAACCGATTTTGCGATAGTAAGATCAGAGCCTACCCAAGGTGATAATATTGTGGGATTTGCAGAGCCTGGTCAAGAAGTGATTGCCGAAGCATACTATGGCGTAGTTTACAATAGCAGCGCTATAGATTCGCATGGTTTAGGTAAAATTATTGGGCCTGATGGACAACCTTACGGAAAGTGGTTTCAAATCCACAAACTGGAAGTTTTGATTGCCGATGAAAATGGTGAGTATACGAAAAAACAAATATTGTTTAATCAATTTGTCGGTGGGAACTTTCTAAAGCCCCATCCGGCTTCACCAGAGAATACTGCTACAGAATAAGAACTTCTTGAAGCCAGACTCACTTTGGCCTAAAATTAAGTTTGTATGCGCAGTGATCAGTGGCTTGAGGATAAACTGGATTTTCTTCTTAGAAAATATTTCGCGAACGTAAAAATTAAGGAACCCATTGAAATTAAATGGGGCAGGAATGCCAAGTACCGGTTTGGTTCAATTAAGCTTTTAAAGCCAAGAGGTTTGAAGTTTATTACTAAAAGATCCAAACCCCAAAAGAGCATAGTTACGATTACTTCGATGTTCAAAGACGAGAAGATTCCGGTTGCGGTTGTCGAGTATACAATCGCTCACGAACTTTGTCATTATTCTCACGGATTTTCTTCATCAAACAAGCGCCTGTTTCGCCATCCCCATCATGGTGGTGTCATTAATCAGGAACTCACACAAAGAGGCGCGGAGGAGCTGATAGCGCCTTTTAAAACATGGTTAAAAAGTTACCGCGCAAAGATTCGCGAAAGACGCATTAAATTCTAATTCCCTCATTCATTTTGGTACAAGTCTGTTGAAAACCTCTATGTCATTGCGAGGGAACGCTAGTGACCGAAGCAATCTTGCCTAAAAAGAGATCGCAATGACAAAAAGTTCGTTTGTTGCAACAGTCTTTTCCTGCAAACGCAAGGCTGATAGGTTTTCAACAAGCTCTTTGGTACAATCATCGGCATTATGGAAAGATTGAGAGTAACGCCGGAGGTTAGACAAATCCCGGGAGAAAGTTTGCAATATGCTTCTAGACATACGCGTGAATTTTTAATGAGAGCATTTGAAGAGGGTTCACATTTGGTTTTACCCGAAAATCATGTAGCTTTACTGTATTGGCAGCGAGATTTAAATATTCTACTTACGTATTACGGTACTCAACTGAGCATGCATGATGTAGGGGAACTGTTCAAGATAAGGGCACGAAATAAACAGCGTCGGGTGGGGAAAATATTAAAGAGGACGATTCGGAGATTACACAAAAATTCCTCTAAAAGATTACAGCGGAATTATCCCTTTGACGAAATAAAAATAAGTAAACCGACAACAGAGTTGATGCGCAAAAGAATGTCCAATGCAAAAGGCGGAAAAAGAACAGACAGTACAGCATATGGGTTGATTATTCAAAGAACTCGAAGAATACGCGCCGAGCTGGAAATTGCCGAAACGGATGAAGAACTCCGAAAGGCTCTGGCAAATGTTGACCATTCTTTTTTAAAGAATAATCCGAAATTGTTTATTTCGATTTATAGAATTGCCAGAAATTGCGGGTTTATGTTTTCTACCAGAAGTTTAGAAAAATTTCTGCGGGTTTTGAGGGAGAGAAGGATACCTTTTGGACACGTTGCCCAAGAGCTTAAGGGCGGTAAGCACAAAGGAGAAATTCATAATTATTACTTTACCCTCAAAAGACAAGAGGAAAGGATTAGGAAGGTTTTCGCGGAGGATCGAGCCGCTAGATAATTGGCAAGTGTAGTATTATACTATTGATTCAATCTTCTATCTGCCCCGGTTAAAATATGTCTGAGAGTCTTGAAAATTTTTGGGAAAATAACAAGGCAAAGACTGCTGTTGTTGGAATGTTTTTGTTTGGGCTTTTCTTGCTGGCGTTTGGCGTTGGGACGTTTGCGCTGAAAGATTCTGGTGAAGATGATGCTATCAAAATCATCTCCGTTGAACAAGGGGACCCCTTAAACAAGATAATTGTTCATGTTGATGGAGCCGTCAATAAACCGGGAGTTTATGAGCTCACTATTGACTCCAGAGTCAATGACTTGGTTGCTGCGGCCGGAGGCTTGACGGAAGACGCCAATACTCAGGCTATTAATCTGGCTGCCAAGCTTTCCGACGGGCAGAAAGCGCACATAGCAAGCATTAACGATCCGGTATCGATTAAAAATCCCGATACCGGATCGGGAGTAACTGGCTTAATCAACGTCAACACGGCTAGCGAGGCTCAGCTAGACACACTACCCGGTGTTGGCCCGGTGACAGCCGGAAAAATCATCGCCTCGCGCCCTTATAGTAGTGTAGAGGAGTTGTTAAGTAAAAAGGCGGTTGGAAGGGCGACTTTCGACAAAATAAAGGATCTGGTTACGGTCTATTAACCGCAAATGTATAATTTTTAATTTGTAATTTTAAATTTTTAATCAATTTTTAATCATTAAATTTTTAAACATTTAGATTTCATTTAAAATTTATAATTTAGAATTTAAAATTAGCAAGGTCAATTAGGTTAATTTACATATCGTGTCAAGAATTCACTTGATAATTTTCATCATTTTCTTAATAATTTCGGCAGGCGTAAGAGTCTGGTTAGATAAGCCCATAACACTTCCAAAAAATAAGCCTATAAAGTTTGAGGTAACGATAAAGCGCGAAGTGCGACAATACGATTTTGGTCAAATTGTTTATGCAGCCGATTCGAGAGTTTATGTGGAAACGTATCCTAAGTATCGTGTTGGCGACAGATTGCTTATAGAAGGCCAATTAGACGCTCAGGGGCGCATGTTCGAAGGCAGTGTAAAAAAGATTGGGGAAAAATCGAATTTAGCCCGTTTTAGGTCGAATTTACGGGAAAAGATTTCAAATAGGATTGGTGAACTGCTACCTGCGAGGGAGGCGACTTTAGTTGTAGGGACGGTACTTGGTGTTGATACTATCGGGAAAGAGTTCCGGGACGAGCTTATAAAGACCGGAACAATTCATGTTGTGGTGGTTTCCGGCCAAAATTTGATGATTGTGGCCGGAATATTTCTGGCGCTGGCAAAGTATATCGGCAGAAGGCAATCGATGCTTCTGGCTATTGGGGCGGTCTTTTCTTATGCTTTTTTGACCGGATTCGAACCGCCGGTCGTGCGGGCAAGTATTATGGTTTTAGTTTCCACAACCGCCATATTTTTGGGCAGAGAATCAGGCGTGTTTTGGTCTTTGATTATTGCGGCGCTTGTAATAATATTTATATGGCCTCAGGCTTTGTTTGAAGTTTCTTTCCAGCTGACTTTTGCGGCGACTTTGGGAATTGTGACGTTAGGGCAGTATTTTCAAAGACCCTTGAAAAAGTTTAGTTTATTGGGTGACAACGCTGCTATTGCCACGAGCGCTTTTATTTTTACCGCACCGGTTATTTTATTTTATTTTTCGCGAGTTTCACCGGTGGCTCCTTTTGCAAACATATTAGTAGCCGAAAGTGTGTTTCCGGTAATGGTATTGGGGTTTTTGATTGCCTTGGCGACGCTAATTTTTATGCCACTAGCGCAACTGTTGGCATATTTGGCTTATGTTCCGGCACTTTATTTTTCGGAAGTGGTAAGGATAATGGCGAAAATTGTTTAATTTTTAATTTGTAATTGCTCGCTTTGAGCGAGTTTCGAGTCGAAAAGTAAATTTTCAATAAATTTGAAATGTTTGAATTTTAAAAATTTAGATTTCAATAAAAATTAAGAATTTAAAATTGAAAATTATCATATATGTTGGATCAGAAATCGAAGCTGACTTTAATATTCGCGATTATCTTTGCGGTTTTGGGTGTTTTGTTTATCGTCGAAAGCCAAAAAGTGGGGAAATTGAGGCTGATTTTTTGTGATGTTGGGCAGGGAGACGGGATTTTAATCGTGACTCCAGGCGGAAAACAGATTGTGGTTGACGGTGGGCCGGGGACAAAAATTGTGGATTGTCTGGGGGCAAAAATGCCTTTTTGGGACAGGACGGTTGAGATGATGATTGTAACCCATGCCCAGCAAGACCATATGGAAGGGCAGATTGAGATTTTTAAGAGGTACAAAGTTGAGCGGGTTGTTTGGAGCGGAGTTGAAAATACAACTGCGCTTTTTAGTGTTTGGCAGAAACTACTTGAAGCTGAGAAATCTGAAGTTCATTTAGGAAGAAGCGGCGATAAATTAAAGCTGGATAAAATTGTTTTTGATGTGCTGTGGCCAACTACTGAGATGTTAAATGTCTGGAAGATTGTGCCGCCTGTTGATATCAATGACAGTTCAGTTGTTGCAAGGCTTGAGTATAATCCCGATACCGGATCAGGAAAGGCTATTTGTGCGTATTTGACGGGGGATTTGCCAAAGGAGATTCTTGAAGGGTTGATAAATAAACCATGCCAGATTCTCAAAATTTCGCATCACGGTTCGAAAACCGGCACGAGTCAGGAGATAGTTGATTTGGTTAAACCTGAAGTTGCCGTGATTCAGGTTGGTAAAAATAGGTTCGGCCATCCGACGCAGGAAGTTTTGGATTTACTTGAGGGTGTCGAGATTTTGCGAAATGATAAAGATGGCACTATTGAAATAGAAACAGACGGCAAATCTTTCCGTGTGAATTAACCCCATAGTTGTAAATCTTGCTTTGCGGTAGTATAATTTCTGGTTATGGAAAGAATAACTGAGAGGCGGCAAACTGCAGCTGATGGTTTAAGTGAACCTACGCTTCTATCGATTAGGACGAGTATCTCGCAAGGAGGTATAATGCTAAAGGTTTTACCTCTGGCAAGGCAAGGCTTAACTGTATCTGAAATTGAACAAATAACCGGCATAAGACATGATTTAGTTGCCTCTTCATTATTCAGGCAGAGAGTAAAAGGGAGACTCCCTGAATCCGCAAGGCAATTTAACAAAAGACTTATTGAAGCTATAGTAAATCTTCCTGAAGATCCAGAATTAAGGAAAGGTCTTTTGGATCAAGTGAGTTTCGGTTTATACAGGGGCAATCTTAAATCCTTTACAACACCAAGAGCATGTTTAAGGCTGGCAGGTTTGGGGAGACTAATCGGAAATTATAATTGGGCTCAAGCAGTTGTTCCGGTATTGCGAAGTGCTGAGATAGCTATCAAGGAGTTTTTTCTAAATGTTAATGATGATGGTGTAGAGGTAGAACGGACCTATCGTATAATGTTTAAAGCCGAGCAGAAGAAAGCGATTTCCACACTGAAAAATAGGGTTGATGAACTTGACCACCGAGGAATTCCTTTTATTTGAGTTTGAGTGTAGCTTAGAACTGTACACAAATTAATTTCCCCTGTAAACTATTGGTATGAATTTGAAAAAGCGGATTGTTGATGATCTTACAAGATCGGTCAGTGGGATAGTAGGTAAGCTCGCCTCGCCTCGCTCGCCTCGATTCCGAGTCGGAGCGGGCGGGCGAAGCGGGTGGGATGGTAGGGTCGAGGTGACAAGACCTGCAGATGCTAGGTACGGCGATTATTCGACGAATGTAGCGCTGAAAATTGCGACACGTGACACGGTACATGAGACACGGAACAAGCGCTCGCCAATGGAGATTGCTAGAGAATTGGCTGATAGTTTGCAAAGTCAGGCATACATTGAAAAACTAGAGGTTAGCGAACCCGGATTTGTTAATTTTTTTATAAAGGATGTGGTTTGGCAAAACCAAGTAAGCGATGTACTCAAAGCCGGATCAAAATTCGGATCAAATGATTCTGGACGCGGTAAAAAAGCACGAGTCGAGTTTGTCAGCGCCAACCCGACCGGACCACTTCACTTTGGCAATGCCCGAGGCGGGCCGATTGGCGATAGCCTGGCTTCGGTTTTGGAATTTTGCGGTTATAAAGTGCTTCGGGAATACTTAAACAACGACAGAGGCAATCAAGTAGTTGATTTGGGGAGGACGATTGCCGTCCATTTAGGTTTGATAGAGAAAGGGGAAGGTGATCTTGCTTATCTGGGTGAGTACGTAAAAGAACTTTCAGCAAATGTCAAATCAAAAATCGGCAACACAAAAGATCTGTCGCAGGATGAAGTTGCCAAAAAAGTAGGGGAGTTAGCAGTCAGGATTATGTTTGAGGAAATTATTAAGGACACTCGCGATTTAGGCATAAAATACGATTTGATAACAACGGAAAGCGATCTTCAGAAAGAGGCACCCAAAGTATTAACGGAATTTGAAAGGCGAGGTCTTCTAAAAAAATTGGAGGGAGCTGTTTGGTTTGGGGACAGGGGTGCTGTAGTTGTTAAAAGCGACGGAACCTTTACTTATTTTACTGCGGATCTTGTTTATCACAAGCAAAAATTTGAAAGCGGGTACGATTTGGTTGTTGATGTTTTTGGGAGTAATACATCCGGGCATGTTCCAAAATTACGCGAGCTTGCAGATGTATTAGGATTTAATCAAGAAAAACTCAAAGTAATTTTGTATCAATTTGTTCGCATAAAAAGGGGTTCTGATATAGTTAAGATGAGTAAGAGGTCCGGGACTTTTGTGACGGTTCGCGAAGTTCTGGACGAAGTCGGCCGTGATGCTTTGAGATTTTTTATTTTAATGCACGAAGTTAATACCCATATTGATTTTGATCTGGACCTTGCGAAGGAGAAATCCAGCAAGAACCCCGTTTATTATGTCCAGTATGCAAATGCCAGAATCTGTTCGATTCTGGCGAAAGCTAAAGGCAAAAAGCCCTTCGATAAAACTCAGGGTAAACTTCAGGCAAAAAGCAACCATGAACTACTAACTGGCAACTATGAACTAAATCTGGTGAAGCAGATTTCAAGGTTCCCAGAGCTAGTTGAAGATATTTCCGAAAATTTCGCAGTGAATCAGCTGACGACTTATGCGATGGAACTTGCCGATTCTTTCCACAAATTTTACGAAAATTGTCCGGTGCTCTTGGAGAAAGAAGAACTTCGCCAAGCCCGTCTTGCTTTAATTTCGGCAACTCAAATCGCCCTTGCTAACACTTTGAGACTTCTTGGTGTATCTGCGCCGGAGAAGATGTAAGGATTATTAAGTAGCTTAAGATACTTAAGTCAATTAAGTCACTTATGAATAAAGTCAAGTATCTTTTAACCTATCGTTACGCCGAGATCATTCACGATTTGACTGTCCAGTTTGTTAAGAAGTATATCTTAAGTTCCTTAAGTAACTTAAGTCGCTTAAGATACGATAGAAGAACGGCAGATCAAATGAATCAAGCTGCCCGTTCCGGTAAACAGAACATTGTTGAGGGCGTCGGCCAGTCTCAGACTTCTAAATCGGGTGAAATTAAACTTTTAGGTGTAGCTAAAGCTTCATTTGAAGAGCTTTTGGCTGATTTTGAGGATTTTTTGAGACAGAACAATTTAGAGATTTATTCCAAGTATGATAAAAGAGTTACTGCTTTTCGAAAAACCGCATTTCGATTAAGTGACTTAAGAAACTTAAGTGACTTGGGCAACTTAAAAGAAAAGCCGAAGCTTCCCGGAAATCCTCAGGACGATGCTAACTTCTTATTAACTCTTTGCCACCAGGAAACTTATCTTCTTGATCGACAGATAAAGTCGGCAGTTGATAAGTTTGCCAAAGAGGGCGGGGTAAGGGAGAAACTTTACGAAGCAAGAAAAAAACAACGGGGCTTTTAAATGTGAGAAAAGTCTTACTGCTGATCTTGATAGTTTTCTTGAGTTACTTAGGCTACTTAAGGTACTTAAGCGACTTAAGTGAGAAGCAGTCGGAGTCTCCGATGCCCAAGACAACCATTCTGCGCTTTGCTCTTGTTTCCGATAGCGAGAATGAGAATGATTTGCTTAGCAAAGCTTTAAATCAGGCAAAAGGTGCCGGCGTGAATTTTGTGATTGGTCTTGGTGACTTTTCGAGTGTAGGGACATTGGATCAGCTGAAATCAGCAAAAGAAGTTTTTGATAAATCAGGTTTAACTTATTATATTACCCCAGGCGATCGCGACCTTTGGGATAGCAGAAATCGCGGGGAAGAGGCGATCACAAATTTTCTCCAGGTTTTCGGACATCTGAGCCAGCCTATATATAAGGAAGAAGGGATACAGTTTGTTATTATAAATAATAGTGATATATATACTGGCATCTCCGATGCCGAAATTTCAAATTTCAAATTTCAAATTTCAAATTCTTCGCAGTACAAGCTTACTTTAGTCTTTGCTCATAAAACACCGTTTCATCCTCAAAGCGCGCATGTGATGGGAGAGAATAGCCAGACAGTAGCCGAGCAGGCCAGTCGGTTAGTTGAGTTAATGGAAACAAGTAGCGTCGATGGATTTTTCTCGGGAGATCTGCACTTTTTTGCCCAGTTCAATTCGCCCAGTGGCAATGTTAAAATGACGACCATCGGCGCGGTCAACTCGGCCCGCAATTTTCAAGGACCGAGATTTGCGGTTGTGACGGTTTTTGATGATTACAGTTGGGAAGTTGAGGATATAGAAATTCGCTAAGGCGAATCTCGAATTACTAATTAACCTAATTGACCTAATTTCTAAAAAATGACTAATGATACAAATCCTAAAAAATACGATCTTGAAGAGAGAACAGCAAAATTCGGAGAAGCAATTATCGAATTTTGTAAAAAAGTACCCAGAAGCCCAATAACTGATCCGTTAATTACTCAGTTAGTAAAATGTGGGACTAGTGTGGGTGCTAATTACTGCGAAGCGGATGATGCCGAAAGTAAAAGTGATTTTAGACATAAAATTGGAATTGTCAAAAAAGAAAGCAGAGAAGCGAAACACTTTATTCGAATGATAGTCAAAGCAGTCCCAGAGTTAAAAGAGAAAGCTAAGCCTTTATGGACTGAAGCAAAAGAATTAAATTTGATTTTCAATACGATTTACAAGAAAGTTAAGTAATTGTAAATTTATGCATTGGTGCTTTATTAGAATAATTAGATCAATTAGAAATTAGAAATTTATTAGATGAAAGACTTTGAAAAACTAATTTTGGATAACGGACTTAGAGTAATTCTTGCACCTCTTAAGTCGGTAATGAGCACGACCGCGATTGTAATGTGCGGTGCCGGTTCGCGCTACGAAACAAAAAAAACCAACGGCATTTCCCACTTTTTGGAACATATGTTTTTTAAAGGGACAAAGGCGCGCCCGACCGCTTCTGACATTTCCCACGCACTGGACGCCATTGGCGCCGATTACAATGCTTTTACAGGCAAAGAAGCAACTGCTTATCACATTAAGAGTGCTACAGGGCATCTGCCGCTGGTTCTGGATATGCTGGCGGATATGGTTTGGAATTCTAAGTTTGACAAAAGCGAGATTGAGAAAGAGCGCGGCGTAATTATTGAAGAATTGAATATGCGTTCGGATACGCCAATGACTAAAGTTGCCGAAGTTTATGAAAGTTTGCTTTGGGGAGATCAACCGCTTGGTTGGGAAATTGGCGGCAAGAAAGACAATATTTTAAAAATACAGCACCAAGATTTTATTAGCTACATCAATGAACGATATTCTCCGCATAACATGGTGGTTGCACTCGCCGGAAATTTTAATCGGGGAAAGGCGCTTGCTGATATAAAGAGACACTTTGGGGGAGCTAAACGTCATGATGTTACCGCTTTTAAGCCTATTTCCGAAGCGCAAAGGAAACAAGCCCTGAATGTTTATTTTAAAAAAACAGACCAGGCGCATTTAATTTTGGGTTTTCGCGGAATCAAACTTGGGCACCCGGACAGATATATCGGCGCGGTTTTGGCGACGATTTTAGGCGGCGGTATGTCTTCTCGCTTGTTTACAAACGTGCGAGAGAAGAGAGGTCTGGCTTATTATATTCGTGCAGAAAATGATAGTTATCTGGATACGGGGACGCTGGCAGCTTCCGCCGGAGTTGATCTTAAAAGAATTGATGAAGCCATCAAAGTAATTTTAGAGGATTTTAGAAAAATTTCTGGCAGTCTGGTAGAGGGAAAAGAGCTTAAAAAAGCCAAAGAATACATCAAAGGCAAAATGATTCTTTCTTGGGAAGATTCAAGGGTCGTAGCACTTTCCTATGGTCTTGACGAGCTTGGCGAGGGTAGAGTGCGCACCAATGCCGAGATTTTGAAGCAGATCGACAAGGTGACATCGGCTGATGTTTTAAGGCTGTCGAAGTTTTTATTTACCAATTCCAAACTCAATCTCGCCGTCATCGGGCCGTTTAAAGAACCTGAAAGATTTAGAAAGTTATTAAAGCTTTAAAAACTGTAAAAAATCCCGAGGTGTCAATACGAACCCACACCCGGTGTGGGTTAGGTTAGAGGTGCGCTTTGAGAAAATCCTGAAAATCCTGAAACTCCTGAAACTATAAAGTGCTATAATAATTTTGGTAGGTAAATATGCCAAGCGCCAACTACATATGGGCAATTTTAAGAATTGGTATGGGTTGGGTTTTTTTATGGCCGTTTTTAGACAAAACGTTCGCTTTAGGCTTTGCTACGGAAGCCGGCAGGGGATGGCTAAGCGGAAGTTCTCCCGCAATGGGATTTCTAAAATTCGGTAGCAGTGGTCCGCTTGCAGGTTTCTATCAGGGCTTAGCCGGGAATCCTGTCGTTGACTGGTTGTATATGCTGGGTTTGTTGGGTGTTGGCATCGCCTTTATTTTGGGAATTGCTTTAAGGATTGCGGCATTTTCCGGAGCGTTGATGATGTTATTAATTTACAGTGCAGCATTGCCGGTTGAAAATAACCCTTTTTGGGATGACCATTTAGTTTATGCTTTGGTCTTAATTGGGTTAGCTGCTTCTAATAGCGGCAACACTTTAGGTTTGGGAAACTGGTGGGGGCGAATGAAGCCCGTTGTGAAATTCAAATTCCTCGCGTAATTTTAATTTTAACTCCATTTTAGCTTTTAACCATTTAACAATAGGTTATTAACATACTAAATTTAAGCAGTCATTTTACAAACAGCGTATAATTTAGGCGCCGGTCAAAACTGGTATAAAATGGTAGAAGCTATAACTCCTACCGAACCTGTACAAATAACACAAGACTCCAGAGGTGCTCGAGAGAACCCCATTACTTTTTATGATTTACCGCAAGACATTTTAGAAGTTGAAGATGTAATTTTTGATACGGAAGATAATGTGTTTGTTATAGAATTTGGGAACAAAGTATTAAACCTGCAACTGGATCAGGGCAGAAGTTTTATACTGGCAAGAAGCGGCCTTTTTAGTTATATAGGCAGAGAGAAAAGGGAAGGAGACACTACACGCGTTTATAAAGTTGCACGCGAAGTAATGCAAAGAGTTGCGGTTTATTTGCACGAGCCTGTTTTATATTCGCTTTTTACTGCCAATGAGGGTATGGAAAAGTGGGCTCTTGACCCTAATCGAGGAGCTGGTATATTCAAGTGGCATAGTCAGGCAAAAGCATATCGAGATAACAATAGGTTTTTTCAATCAATTAGCGTAATAGATCCCGAAAAACTTGTCTTGACTTCTGGCTAACCAGACGTGTAAACTTCATTTATCATGGCTGGAGAGCGGGTTTCGATGATACTTTTATTTCCAGAAGAGCAAAGGGCAAGTGTGGTTAAAGCGCTTAACACTATTGACGGTGTTCGGGTTATGGAGCCTTCGCCTGTTTTTAATCATGAATATTTTACATTTGATTCCAGACAGCATACCATCCGGGCTAATGGCAAGAGTGTTCACCTGGCGCCGGTTGAATCGAGATTAATGAGCTTATTAGCTCTTAATGTGAATGAGGTTGTCACTAAGGAGGACTTAATATGCTTTGCCCTCCAAACTGATGTAATTTGTGATTCTGATATGCAAACCCTAAAGACACATGTTTACTACTTGAGGAGAAAACTAGACCCGATTGTAGACGGTAGTGAAGCTATTGAGAGAATTGTGAAAGTAGGATACAAACTTGTTGATAAATCCTTATGCTAATTAAAGTTATTGGCAAACCTTCTCGCCGTTGATATTTCTACAAAACTCAAATCCGTGCCGTTTGCGCCTTTGAACATGAGGGCGCTATTGTGCTTGATGTGGGGCAAACCTAGAATATGGCCGATTTCGTGAGCAAGGACCCTGAAGTCGGGGTTGGCGGTGTAGTCGGCAATAGTCAAAGTATCAGATCTGCCGTAGGAAATCCCATTTAAGCCATTTAAAGTTCTGGTAAAGAATACTTTGATACTGTTATCTTTTTCGCTTTCAAGATTTTTGATTAGCCCACGAGGATACGCATATAAGGGAAGCGTGTCGATTGTTCCCACATGGATTTCCTCAATCGATTTAATTTCCAAGTTTATTCCTGCTTGAAGCCAAATGTTTTGAGCGTCAGTAACAATGTCGCGGACGTTTTGCTCGTTGCGTGAAGAATTAAGAGGTGTTTCGCTTTTGACAATGTAGATGGAAAGAGGAACGGTTAATTGCTCGCTGATTTGGCCTTCTAAGGGCTTCTGAGCGAGTTTCTCGGGAGTTCTTTTAAAAAACGAGTATTGGTAAAGGCCGGAAAGTTGCAGGATTCCGATGATAGCGATGATGGCAACAATAATCCTGATTATTCTGGTTGTGCGGGAGGTTTTAATTGGTTCGAAGTCTTCTTCACTTGCATCTTCCGGATCCCACCTTTGGTGAGCTGTAGGCATAGTTTAGGAATTATAGCTTAAAGATTTTAATTTAGCTTCAAAAAGAGTATAATCCGAATTTATTATGGCTAAAGAAACTGAAGCAGCAGAAGCGGAGCGTGAAGCCAGGTATCAAGTAATGGCCAGTGAAGCCCAACAAATTATTTCGGGTATTGAGAAGGTGGATGATTTGAATCTAAGTTTATTTCGGGCGAAGCCTTTTGGGAATGAAAAAAATGAACAGCCCAAAATATGGGAGGTGTGGGTTGAAACCTTAAGCAGGAATGAAAGGGTATTTGTGACCCAGTCATTGGGTTTTTTTGGAAGAATTCTTACAGACCCAAAAACGGCGATTGATAACCCGAGAGTAACAGTTGGAGCGGCCCGGGCGCTGATCGCAAGAGGCGACGTTGATTGGCGGGGGTTGGATCTTCTGAAAACTTTTGCAATAAAAGCCCTGACTCCTTTAGAAAAATAGGTTCTGCTTCGATCTTTTGTATGAATGTCGGGGTTTTCACTTTCAGAATAGAAAACCAAATAGGAAAAATAACTCCTTTCGATTTAACTCGGAATACTTAACCGGATGTTAAATGCTTTACACTTTTAACTTTTCCCTTTAACAAATAAGTGAGCTTGCTGAAAATCTCTCCTTAAGTCATTGCGAGGAGTCAGCGACGAAGCAATCTTAGACTGAAACAGATTGCCACTCCCTCGACTCGCTTCGCTCGCCTCGATTCCGAGTCGGAGCGGGCTCGCTCGGGATCGCAATGACAAAAAGTTCGTTTGTTCACGAGTTTCGCAGTTGTCATTCTGAGTGCAGTGAAGAATCTTTTGCATAGCGCAAGACTGAATTAAGTTCAGAGATCCTTCGTCGTTTCATCGAGTCAGACTCGATTTTACTCCTCAGGATGACAGGAGAAGATGCTTGAGAAGTGCGAAACTCGTGTTGTTGCAACAATCTTTTCCCATGAACGTGAAAGCTGGTAGGTTTTCAGCAACCTAATAAGTAAACAGTTGACAGTTGACAGTTGACAGGTGAAAATATAGTCACAATGCAGCGCACTGTTGTTTTATTGAAACCGGATACTCTCCAGCGTGGTCTGGTTGGGGAAATTATTCACAGGTTTGAGCGAAAGGGGTTGAAGATTGTGGGCCTCAAGATGATGATGGCGTCTGATGCAATTCTTGCCGAACATTACGCGCATCACAGGGATAAAGATTTTTTTGAGGGCTTAAAGCAATTTATGTCATCTAGCCCAATAATTTGTCTTTTGGTTGAGGGAGTTGATGCCATAGCTGTTTCCCGTAAAATGGCCGGGGCAACAAATGCGCGCGATGCCGAATTTGGAAGCATCCGTGGAGATTTTGCGATGAGTACCAGCGCCAATATCATCCATGTTTCCGACAGCGAAAAGAGCGCTAAAGAAGAAGAAGTAAGATTTTTTAAAGGCGATGAAATTTTTGACTGGCAAAGTATAGCCGATCCTTATCTTTATGCCCAGGACGAGAAGAAGTAGCGATTAAGGGTGAAGGATAAAGAATAAAAGCGAAAGTTGAATTAAAGTTGTCCATGTATTTTATAATAAAGAAAGTGAAAAGGTTTCGGGTTGCTTTTTTGGTAATTACCCTGCTGTTTTTTGTATCTTCGGCTTTTGTTTTAGCATTTCCTTCTCCAGCTGGCGGATTTTCAAATCCGCTTGATAGAACTAAAAGGCTGATAATTACTTTTAAACCATTTGTTCAAGAAGTAGAGCAGTTGGATTCGATAAACAGAGTTGCGGCAAGCCGAGTTAAGAGACTTTCTTTAGTAAACAGTCAAGTTGTTAATTTAAGATCAAGCCAAATTGAAAGTTTAAGACAAGATCCGAGGGTTTTAAGAGTCGAAGAGGATGCAGAGGTTTTTGCACTAGATCATGCATGGTGGCACAGATGTTGGTGGAATTGTCCAAGTCCGACGCCGAATCCATCACCGACGCCCTCACTTTCTCCCAGTCCCAGTTCTCTGCCAAGCCCATCGCCTTCGCCTAGTCCGTCTCCAAGCCCAAGCCCTTCGCCGTTACCAAGTCCGTCACCTTCAGCAAGTCCATCACCACCGGCCGGCGGACAGCCGATACCTTGGGGAATAGACAGAGTTGATGCTGAAACAGTCTGGGCGAGTGCGACAGCAGACAACATTAAAGTTGCCGTTGTTGATACAGGGATAGACCTTGATCATCCGGATCTGGCAGTAAACATTAAAGGAGGAGTTAATACTATTCAGACTTGGCAATCGGCAGATGATGATAACGGACACGGTACGCATGTGGCCGGAATTGTGGCCGCTTTAAACAATGCCATTGGAGTAGTGGGGGTAGGGCCGGATATTGATTTATATGCGGTTAAGGTATTAAACCGCAGGGGTAGCGGTTACGTTTCCGATATTATTGAGGGACTCGATTGGGTAATCAGTAATAATATCGATGTTGTCAACATGAGTTTAGGAACATCTTCTGATGTTCAAGCTTTTCATGATGCCGTTATTGTTGCTAAAAATGCCGGAATCGTAATAGTAGCAGCTGCGGGAAACTCTGGGCCAAGCAATAATTCAGTAATTTATCCGGCTAAGTATTCAGAAGTGGTTGCTGTTTCCGCGACAAATTCTACTGATGGGCAACCTAGTTGGTCAAGTAGAGGACCGGAGGTGGATCTTGCAGCACCGGGAGAATCCATCTATTCAACATACAGAGGCGGCGGCTATCGAACTTTATCGGGAACTTCAATGGCTACACCGCATGTTGCGGGAGCGGCTGCCTTAGTATTGGCAACACACCTTGGATTTAATCCCTCACAGGTGCAAGCCCACTTGCAGTCAACGGCCGAGTTATTAAGCGGTTTAACCTTCAATCAGCAGGGAAGTGGGCTGGTAGATGTTGAAGCGGCAGTGACTGAATAAGGGGACCCCTTAATCAATAGCTAGATCTTTTATCAACCCTTTATCTTCTTCAGATTTCAAAAAGTTTTTGTATGATAGTTTTGGATTGGTTTTGGAGAAGAAAGCTAGTACTTCTTTGGGATCAACCCATGGTGTTTTTTTAAGACCTAAGTACTCGGCAAGAGAAGATGGTTGGCTGTATAAGGGGTCCCCTTGTGCAGAGCTAAGTTTGGTAGGGTTTTTGTGGATGTAGCGAGTGAGATGAAGTAGCTGTTCGTCTGTAGTTACCAGCACTGCCTTATAAGTTCCCTCGTATAGCTTACCGACTCTATCATATTTTCTATTAAAATACATTGTGTATCTTGTTCCGAGAGAATTCATAAACTTATCTATTGTATCCCGACTCTTCTGTTTTACCAAAAGATGGAAATGATTTGGCATTAAACAATAGGCTATTAAAACGATCTCGTTTGAGAAATTATTAAGACGAGCCATATTGATCAATCTAGTTTTTTCCGAGCGTGATAACTTAGGATTAGCGAGTTGACGTGAGATCTCATCTATATTTTTAGGGGATAAATATACCTTTAGATAAGAGCAAAAAACAGCGTAGTCTTGTTTGTCCTGGAAGATTTTTCTTTTTTCTACGCCACGATTATAAATGTGATAGACACCGTTTTCTATATAGAGTTTGACTTCGTTTTTACCCGGCACGTTGGTATATTAACTTAAATTCCTTCTCAAAACAAGGGGTCCCCTTATTCACAAAAGGCTGTCTAGGCCGCGATACATTCCGTACAGTTGATGTATCTTGAAAGGTCGTTACAATGGCTCGTATATGCGAGCCTACAAAGTATTTCCATTAAGACAA
>Ga0209541_10002318_pt1 | contig 36179 bp, 37 predicted proteins | sample RifCSPlowO2_01_FD_184027 | JGI IMG/M metagenome (GOLD analysis project Ga0209541, IMG submission 184027) | Groundwater microbial communities from Rifle, Colorado - Rifle CSP2_plank lowO2_0.1 (SPAdes) (version 2) | ecosystem: Environmental > Aquatic > Deep subsurface > Groundwater | place...
GACACGCAAACGGTCGACTACGTGAACGTCAAAGATTCGTATGCGTGTGCAGGAGATACGATCAATGTGACGAATAGCTACAACATCGGCGGAAACTCGTGTTGGGATTTCGCCACAGGCGCAACGATCGCTTCGGCGGCAAATCAGACGTTCACGGTCGGGGATGGCATCACTGCGATCTCGACAATAACGATCACTGACCTGCTTTCTCCGACCATTACTGATGCAAGTGATTTGCGCATCGCTATTGCTACGTCAACGACCTTTATGCTTTGGGACACAACTGATCTCGGTGCGGAAATGACCGGAAGCGCCTTTGATACCGGAAAAGTCGCGAATCCGGTTGCATATGAAGGCGGAGGAAGCGTGCTCCGTATTACGGTTTCTGACGATTTTGATCCTGGCGAGACACTAGTCGTGAGCGCACTTTCATTCACGAGTTTTGCGACCGCAACGGCGCCGCTCAGTGGTCTCAAACTCTTTCTCGGCGGTGCGGCGGACCAGACGGGAGATTCCACGGACAGCAAAACAATAACTATCAAGGGAACGGTCGCGGGCGTCGAACATGCGGGCGGACAGGTGACGAATGATATTGATACGTCGGAAACATCCGTTTCAGGAGCCGTCCTCTATGGCTTCAATCTTACGCTTGCGGGCGGAGAAAATATGAGCGTGACGAATCTTGTTTTCAACTTGAGCGGAGTGAACGGTATCGCCGCAGGAGACATCACCAACGCGAAACTCTATGTTGACTATAATGGCAATAAGACAGTCGACGGAGGGGACACGCAGATGGGAGACGCGGGGACAGCAGCAGTATCGGGACAGACCGGCACGATAACCTTCTCCTCCGACTTTACCGCAACGACGACGCGCGACTATTTGTTGGTTGCCGATCTTGCAAGCATCGGATTCGGAGACCAAGTGACCATTGCGCTCACCCCGAACAACGTCACTTCGAGCGGGGTGACTTCATTGCTTGCTACGACGCCCGCTTCCCTTACCGCTCTGAGCGCGGTACAGCATGTGAAATTCCCACGAGGTGGCGGTGTGATCGGATTTGCCGCACCAGCAGGGCAGAGCATTGCGATCGGAGGCGGACCAGGCGCCGGCGCGGAGGATCAGGAGATCGGCAGCAGTCCCGGCTTCTTTCCTCCGACCACCAGCGGCGGCACATTTGATGAGTGGACCACTCCCGACTACGCTTTTGCGTCTGATGGCGCAGATGCGACCGCAGCATCGTCATGGTTCCGAGAAGATTATGGAGGTTTCGGCTTCTCCGTTCCGGGGTCGAATACCGTGAACGGCATTCAAGTGAAGCTCGAACTTTCCAGTACAAATCCTGCGGGCGGAACCATTTCCGTCGCCCTCTCGTGGAATGGCGGCACGGGAACGACAACAACCATTGAAACTTCAACGACGCTTACGGAATCAGATACGGTGGTAACGCTTGGCGGACCATCCAGTACATGGGGTCGCACTTGGACGCCGGCTGAATTTTCAGATGCGAATTTCAAGGTGCGTCTTATCGCAGAGCCCTCATTGAACACGGTGAATGTGGACGCCATTCAGGTGAAGGTGCACCATGTCGCAGGAGGCGGCGGGCCGGGCGGAGGAGGGGAAGTTTTGGCCCCATACTTCAGGAATCTTGCGGGTGTCTATAAAGCGGGACAAAACCTCATTCTTGCGAGCGATACGTTCGTTGCGTTTATCGCAGAAAAATTGAGCGCCGCACTCTCTCTTTTCTGATTCTTTTGAAATAACCCATCCACCAAGGCCCGCCCTATGTACATAGGGCGGGCCTTGGTGGTAGACTAGTACCATAGTATGGAGCGAAAGATCGAATTTTCTATTGGCGAATATTATCACCTCTACAATCGTGGTGTTGAGAAGCGCGAAATATTTCGCGGAATTAGAGATTATGAGCGCTTCCATAAACTATTGTTCGTCTCAAACAGCAAAAATCCTATTATTTTTCGTGACATCGAAAAGATGTCGTTCGGAAACATAGAAAGAGGGGAGTCACTTGTTGCGGTCGGTGCATACTGTCTTATGCCAAATCACTTTCATATTCTTGTAAAAGAAATTACTCAAGGTGGATTGACCAGTTTTATGGGGAAGCTTGCGACGGCATATTCAATGTATTTTAACAAAGTACATGAACGCATCGGCCCGCTTTTTCAAAGTAGGTTTAAAGCGGAACATGTTGATCGTGATGAGTATTTGAAATATCTCTTTGCCTACATTCACCTCAATCCCGTGAAACTGATCGAACCACACTGGAAGGAAGAGGGGGGGATCAAGGAGAGCAAGAAAGTGCAGCAATATCTAAGTAATTATTGCTATTCGAGCTACCAAGACTATCTTGGGGTTGATCGTGAAGAGAGCCTCATTCTTTCGGGGGAAGATTTCCCCGTATATTTTGAGAAAACTGATGATTTTAAAGAGTATATCACTGATTGGCTCAAGTTCTCCGTGGAAGAGCGGATCTTCAAAGATGAACCAGAGAGAAAAAATTCTGACTAATACCAGACCTACCAAGGCCCGCCCTGTGTACATAGGGCGGGCCTTGGTAGGTTTTTGATTAGGCTTATCCGGGCGGAAAACAAGAGAGGATGGGTTATAATGAAATGATATGCGATCCGAGGGATTCAAGTCTCGCTCATTCTTTTTAGCGTCTTCCCTTATTTTCTTTAGTGTTTTTTTTGCGGCAGGAATCGCAGAGGCAACCGACTATACCTCCCCTTCGTTTATGGTGAAGGATCCCGTTATCGCTCCCTCAGGATATGCCACCTCTTCAGGCTATTCCATGACCGTCACGATCGGTCAGCCTTCCATCGGGACGTCGACTGCAGCTGCCGGAAACGTCCGTGAATTGCGTTCCGGTTTTGAGTATTTCCCCTATGTCAGCAAGCCGACGCCCACGGCCCTCTCCGGTGACGCTTCGGCAAGCCTTTCGTGGAGTCCTTCAACTGGTTTCTTGGGTTGGACGGTTTCAGGCTATAGCATCGGCCATAGTACCGTCTCGGGCGGACCATATACGTATACTGCGGTCGGAAACGTAACGAGTGCGACTGTCTCAAGCCTCACCAACGGAACGGCATATTATTTTGTCGTCGTGCCGAAAGATTTCTTCGGGAATATCATTGCGACATCGACCGAGGTTTCGGCAACGCCCGTCGCTTCAACTCCCTCACCAACACCGGCACCGGGCGGCGGAGGAGGAATTGTTTATCCCCCGGGTGTCACACCTCCCTTTACAACACCGCCGACTTTTCCTCCAAGATTCCCCCCCATCATCCTTCCGCCCTTCACTGAACCGCCCATTGGTGATTGCAGTAGTGTCGCCGATCTCAACTGCGACGGCTATGTCGACATTATCGATTTTTCCATCATGTACTATTGGTTTGATAAAAAGGATCCGCCCGCTCGCATCGATCTCGCCAAGGACGGGAAGGTCGATCTCGCCGATTTTAGCGTGATGGCATATTACTGGTATGAGCGCCCAGTGTAACGGTCAAATATTCAACTTATGGAAAAATTTTCTTTTCTTGCGGTTGCGGTTGTCGGCCTGCTGATATTTCCGGCGGGGTTGGCATTCGCCGCTTCTGCGCAGTTGACCGCTACATCGACAGGTCCAGTGATTCTCGGGCAAGAGGTTGCCATAGAACTTTTTTTGGACACTGCCGGCAAGGCTGTGAACGCACTCTCCGGCGAAGTGAAAATTTCTTTTTCCGGCGATATAGAGTTACAGGCGTCATCCGACGATGTGACGATAAGCCGAATTCACGACGGTGATTCCATCGTTGGTGCATGGCTTGTGAAGGCGAAGTCGGACGATACCCGCCGAGTGAATTTTTCCGGTATCATTCCGGGCGGTGTGACGACGGCGCACGGAAAGATCATGACTCTTTATGTGGTGCCGCGCTACTCCGGGGTACTTCGACTGACGATGACAGGCACGACGTTCGAGCACACGCTCCTCGGGGAAGCAGAGCAGCTTTCCTCGAATGAGATCGCTTTTCCCGTAGGCGTGTTTACCGGAGCCGAAACGCCCGCTTTGGCGCCGGAGGATATAACGCCGCCGCAGGATATCAGAGCGGTCATTTACCAAAGCGAAGGAATGTTCGACGGTCAGCCGTTCATTATCATTCATGCGAAAGACGCCGAAAGCGGCATTGCGACGTATGAACTGCTGGAAACAGGAGAGCGGTATCCGGACGAGACGCTCAAGAACGATCGGGGCTTAACCTGGCGCCTTATTGATAATCTTGCCCCCCTCGTATCCTCGGCAAATTCAGGTTATATCTACGTTCGCGTGACGGATCGCGAGGGAAATGCGTCTGTCGTGGAGGTAAACCGCCCTGTGCAGTTATCACCAGAAAATGGCCAAAGCTTGTTCAATAAATGGCTTATTTCCTTTATACTGATAGTAGCCGCAGGCTTATTCCTGTTGCTCTGGGGCCGAAAGCGAAAACGCCATGCACAATAAACAGGGTCTTTTGACATTTGCTCTCCGAGCTATAGACGGAAACAATTTACTGCGGGTGAACACCATCCGCGCCATGCTGTGTTTTTTTGCACTCTTTTTTGTTTTTGTTCCGTCAAAAGTCGAGGCAGCCGCTTTTTTACTTTCACCAAGTTCCGGCACATTTACGGTCGGGAGTACGTTCGACGTGCAGATCCTCCTCGATACGGAAGGAAAGTCGATCAACGCGCTCGATGTCGACCTTCGATTTCCTCCGGGGCAATTACAACTCGTGTCTCCGAATACGAGCGTCTCGATCATCTCGCTGTGGACCAGTCAGCCGCAGTTCAACAATGAGAGCGGGCGTGTTCATCTGCAGGGGGGAATTCCGCGGGGGGTAAACGTGAATAATGCGCTTATTGCGAAACTCACCTTTCGGGTCAAATCGGTCGGTACGGCCATCCTCACTTTTTCCGATGTCTCGAAAGTGCTCTTGAATGACGGACTCGGTACGGACGATCTTCGCCGGCAGGAAAATGCGGTGTATACGCTCGTCCTTCCGCCGCCGGCCGGGCCGATCGTCGTATCGGAAACACACCCGAATCAATCCGAATGGTACGCGAATCCGAACATACTCCTCAGCTGGGCGAACCATGATCCTATACAAGGTTATAGTTATATTTTCGATGAAGAACCGATCTCCATTCCCGACGACACTTCAGAAGGGAGCCGCGCTTCGATCGTTTACAAAAGTGTTCCGGACGGAAAACATTATTTTCATATCAAGGCCTTTCGCGAGGGATCGTGGGGCGGCATCACTCATTTTGCGGTCAAGACTGATACCGAACCGCCGGCTCAGTTTCCGCTCGAAATTTTGCCGGGCAGGCGTACGAATGTTCGCAATCCGATCGTCAAATTCGGCACCACGGATACGCTTTCCGGATTGACACATTATGAACTCAAGCTCGTGTCGCTTCAGCCGCAGAATAATGGAGACGGAGATCCCGGAACTCAGTTTTTCTTTATTGAGGCGGAAAGTCCGTATATTCTGCCGACATTGGCTGTCGGTTCATACGATGTTTTTGTCCGCGCCTACGACAAGGCGGGAAATTATTTAGAAGTGGTCAAACGGATCGTCGTTACGCCGCGGTTCTTCGGTTTTAGCAGTGCCGAAGGGCTTATTCTCGGTCCGCTGGTGGTCGGATGGCGGTGGCTTTTGGGCGCTCTCCTTTTTCTCGTTCTTGTTCTTGGGTACATCGCCTACTGGTTCAAAAAGAAGCATGATGCGGTGCACGATGCTCGTGAAGCCGGAACATTACCCGAAAATGTCAGCCAGCAGCTCGAAGAACTCCGCCGCTACAAGAGTAAATACGGAGGGGTACTCGTTCTCCTTCTATTCCTTGCCGGCTCTTTGTTCACTCTTTCCGGAACACAGAAAGCTCATGCACAGGTTGAAAACACAGTCGATGGCGTTGTCGAATTGGCGCCTCCTTATGTCACGACGCTCTCGAAGAATATTACGAACAACGAGATCTTTTATGTCGGCGGAGAGACGGAAATCCGCGGAACAACGGTGACCATCTTTACGCAAGATCTCACTTCAGGGGAAACGGCGAGCTACAGTGTGACCTCCGATAAAAACGGCGAATGGTTCTACCGCCACAACAGTTTTCTTACTCCGGGCAAATATGTTCTTTGGACTCAGGCGAAAGTAGGCAATCTGACGAGTCCTCCGTCGGCGCAGATGGAAATGATCGTTGCGCGCGCCGCTATCGTCTTTGGTGTCTCGCGGATCACCTTCGAGGCGCTCTATCTTATCGCCGCCCTCTTCTTGCTGGTCGTTATCATGCTCTTGGCCATATACACCTTCTATCATGCGTACCATCATCGGCGGAAACATCAGCTCTTGCTTCAAGAGGTGCGTGAGGCGGAAGAGTCGATCAAGCGCGGGTTCGCGGTTATTCGCCGGGATATCGAGAGGGAACTCGTTGTGCTCAAGAGTGGAAAACAATCCCGAAAGCCCACTCCGGAAGAAGTCGCACGCGAAGAAGAACTCTACCGCGACCTGAAGGATGCGGAGCAGCGCATCGGGAAAGAGGTTTGGGATATCGAAAAGCTGGAGGAGAGGGAAGAATAGGTGCGTGACATTTCCTGTCGACAAAAAGAAACGCAGGTTCGAACTCAAATAAAACTAAACCAATTCCACAAACTGTCAATAGTTTCGTAGTTTCAAGGGTTTGTTTTGCTGTTCTATTGGGGCGTCCATTCATCCTCGCGGCTGATTTCGGCTGAGTGCTTCAACCACAAGTACAGTATCGAGGGGTTCAGTCGAGGTCCTCGCCGCGGGGATTGGACGGGCGGACAAGTTTATTTGCATCAGCGAAACTACTGTGGCACTCTTAAAAAAGAAGACTTTGAAAAGGGGAGAGGGTCATGTTGATGAAAACGTTCGATCGGCTTATTTTTTTTCTTTTCGGGCGGATCATTGCGCGAAGATTCGTCGTATTTGGCGGAGTTTCTGCAGCATTGGCGCACGGGGAAGGGCTTGTTATGGAAGGAATCACACCGACCTATAATCGTATTGACGAACACGTAAAAAATAAAGAGCATGTTGAGCGCATTCTCTGTTCATACATCGAGTTGGTGCGAGCGATGGATGCGACAAACAAGGGTCATGTTGCCATTAAACCGTCGGCGTTTGGAATAGGGTTGGGATCTTATGTGTTTGCGCGAACTCTCCGGCGTTTTATTGAGGCGGTTTCGGACAAGTCCCTTGAGATCGAGATCGACGCTGAAGATCGCGGGACGCTTTTTGCGGTGCAACGCGTGCTGAATTCTCTCGTGTTCAGACTGCCCAAAGGGATCAGATTTCGTCCGGCATTTCAGATGCATCTGCCCGAGAACGTACGCAAAGAGCTCATTACACAATATCGTATCCTTGATATGCCCGTACGCATCGTGAAGGGGTCGGGGCTCTATGATATCGGCGCACCGGAACTGAACGACAAGGAAGTCCTCGCACGCTATGCGGAGACATTTCAGGAACAGATCGCCAAGAAGAAACATCCGAATATCGCCACGATGCGCGATCGGGAGCTGATCGATTCACTGGTCGCGATCGCCGTCCGCGAGCGTGTTTCTTTTGATCGTTTTACCATCCAATTTCTTGACGGACCGATCGGTCATTCGCTTGCACGTGTATGCGTAGACAGCGGATGTCGCGTCGGATGCTATGTCACGTTCGTCGATCCTTCCGCTCCGAACGAGTGGAAAGGATACGTAAGGCGCCGCATCGCATTTGGGCGCAAGTTCGTTTTTGGAAAATAACACATGCTGCTCGCGAAATGCCCCGCCTGCCGGCAGGCAGGCGGGGCATTCTGGCTCAGACCAGTAAAGGTCCTTGCTCGACATAGTAGACTACGCGTCCGAATAATGCGTAGTTTTTCTTTTCGGATATGGAGTCCCGCCCAATATTCACAGGTTCTTTTGCGGCATGGCATTGATGGGCTCCCGCGGGGTATAGTAAAGAGATGCCAAAACCCATCCTCTTTCTTGATTTCGATCGAACGCTTTTTGACACAGAGCGGCTCTATGAATGGCTGGGTGGGGGTCCCGAATCAGCCCTCTTGGAGGGGAAAGCGGGCGATCCGGATCTTGCGTCGATGCTTTACCCGGACGTACTTCCGTTTCTCAAAAAGGCACAACATGTCTACCGTCTTGTTCTCTTGACATCAACGATGAATTTGTCTGTACAAAAGAAAAAAGTCCACGGTATCGGGATCACCCCATATTTCAATGACATTATCATGGTGGAAGGATCTATTGGAAATTATTCGAATAAGGGCTCGGCAATAAAAAAGTATCTTCACAAGCCCGATATTGCTCCGGTCGGACATGTTTTTGTTGATGATATCCAGGAGTTTATTTCGGAGGCCAAGGGATTAAATCCGCAAGTACGGTGCATACGCATTGTTCGTTCGCGGCGGGACCGCGAAGTTCTCTCTGATGAACTTCTTCCGCCGGATGATGTTGTCACGACATTACCCGAATTACTCGCTCTGCTTCATGTCGAACCATCCGGAGAGTGGTAAAAATCATTCTACTTATGTCATCCACGGCGTCAAAAGATAAGAAGCGGAACGAAAAGCAGATAAAAAAAGCTTTTGCGCGCGTGGCAATGCACACGTGGAGCGACGATCTCAAGGGCACCGATGCGTGGCATGTGTTTAAGGTAATGGCAGAGTTCGTTGAGGGTTTCGAACGTTTGAACAAGATCGGTCCGTGTGTGTCTATTTTCGGCTCTGCACGCACACAGCCGGGGACACGCCACTATAAGCTTGCGGAAGATATCGCGTTTCAGCTTACCAAAAGCGGCTATGGCATCATTTCCGGGGGCGGCGTGGGTATCATGGAGGCGGCAAATAAAGGCGCACAGCGCGCGGAAGGGAAGTCGGTCGGCTTGAACATCATGCTTCCGTTCGAGCAAAAACCGAATTCTTATGTTGATCATGATAAATTGTTGAACTTCAAGTATTTCTTTGTCAGAAAAGTGATGTTCATCCGCTATGCGCAGGGATTCGTCGTGCTCCCGGGTGGTTTCGGAACACTTGATGAGCTCACGGAAGCGCTGACGCTTATTCAAACAGAGAAGATCGCACAGTTTCCCATCGTGCTCATGGACCGTTCTTATTGGGCGGGGCTGCTTGAATGGTGGAAAGGAACGATGCTCGCCGAGGGAAATATCGACAAGAGTGATTTTAAATTGTTTCACGTCGTCGACACCCCCGATGAAGCGGTTGCGATCATCAATAAATTCTACAAAAGATATTTATTGAAACCGAATTTTTGATCCGGAGATAAAAAAACAGGCCACCTTATCGGTCGGCCTGTTTCAGTACTAGCGGAGTGTTCTGGCTCATACCAGTAATTCCTCAACCACCGCTTTGACGTCATTGCCGTCCGCTTCACCCTTACATTCTTTCATGACCGCACCGATGAATTTTCCTATACCGGACCTGTCGGTGATCCCAAGCTCCGCCTTTTTTGCCACGGCGATCTTTCTAATGTCCTCACGGGACATTGCCTTTGGAAGGAATTCTTCAATGATAAGTAGCTCTTTCTTTTCTTTATCCGCAAGCTCGGGACGGCCGCCTTTTTCGAATTGCTCGGCGGAATCTTTGCGCTGTTTCACGAGACGCTTGAGGACGAGAATACATCCCGGATCCTCCAGTTCCTCCTGCGGCGTGCGCCGCTGTGCGACGAGTTCATTGGTGAATGCGGCCAATATGCTGCGTAAAACCTCGAGGCGAAGCGTCTCTTTTGCGCGCATGGCGTTTTTCATTTGCTCACGGATGGTTTGTTGTATGGTCATAATGAAGAAATATTATGCAATAAATGAATATGGTCAGTATATGACATTTGGTCAAGAAATAAAAGTTTTCATATCCGGCGCTCGCATAAGGCAGTGGTTATTGTGCACATGTGTTAAGGGGCAGGATCCTGTTTTTTGCTATAATTGACACCATGCACAACGCGGCACGCGAGACTGGGAAGAAAGAGTGGCATCAGTATTCGATCGATGAGATCCTCCAGCAATTTGGAAGTGATATTACACAGGGTCTCACCGGCAATGAAGCGTCTGTGCGCCTCGAACGCCACGGATCAAACACATTTTCCACGCTTGAACATCGGACACTGGCGGAGCGGGTCATTTCTTCATTAAAAAGTCCTCTTGTCTACATCCTTCTTTCCGCGGGGATCTTTACGATAGTTCTTCGGGAATATGTTGACTCGACCGTTATTTTTCTCGCATTGGTCATTAATATCGCGATCAGTATATATCAAGAAGGCAGGGCGGATCAGGCCTTTTTGAAGCTTCATGCCGCGCAGGAAAAGTTTGCCGTCGTCGTCCGTAATGGTCAAAAGGAGCGCATTCTCGCAGAAAAACTTGTTCCCGGAGACTTACTCGTGCTTGAGACAGGAATGCATGTTCCTGCCGATGCGCGCATTATTTCTGCGAGCAATCTTGAGGTGAATGAGTCTCCGCTCACGGGAGAATGGATCGAGGTCGGCAAGCATGCGAAAACGCTCGATGGAACACTTCCTCAGACCGAACAGAAGAATATGGTTTTTATGGGCACACTGGTCGTCGGCGGAGGAGGACTGGCTCTCGTTGTTGCGACCGGAGACCACACTGCCATCGGTGCCATTGCGAGGGCACTTCAGGGCGCCACGGCACCGAAAACTCCGCTTGAAGAAAATGTCGCGAGGATCTCCCGTTTTTTGTCTATTATTGTCATTGCTGCGCTTGTCTGTATCTTTGCCGTCGGTCTCTTCCGCGGCGAAGAAACCACCGAACTACTGATGATCTCGATAGCTATTGCGGTTGCGGCGATACCGGAAGGGCTTCCTGCGGCTGTTTCCGTGGTTTTGGCGATTGGCATGGAAGCGGTACTTCGGCGTGGCGGACTCGTCCGCAATATGCTCGCAGCGGAAACACTTGGAGGGACGACAGTGATATTGACTGATAAGACAGGGACACTGACCAAGGGAGAGATGGGGGTTGCGCGGGTGGTCACACTCGGTTCTCTCGAGTATGAGCGGACGAGCCCCTCTCTGCACAAAGAGCACGAAGCGCACGGAGATGAGCGTGATGTTCTTGAATTTGCCGCACTTGCGTCAGACGCTTTCATAGAAACAGCGGGAACAGAAGGAAAAGAAAGTGATCCGCTTCGGGAGCAGATCGTTCGCGGACGTCCGGTAGAGCGTGCGGTGGTCCTGGCGGCGCTCGATTCGGGGCTTGATCAGCGCGAATTACTTGCGAATTATCCGCGTATCGACCATCTCCCTTTTGCTTCACAATATCGCATGGCCGTCTCACTCAATCATATTCGCGGATTAAGCGATAATCGCTTGTATATTACCGGTGCGCCGGAGGCGATCTTGTCCCATACCGGAAGCGTCTATTCCGAAGGAAAGACACGTCCTCTATCGCAAAAAATACGCGACCAATTCGAGCGCGTATTGAAAAAATATACAGGGGAAGGAATGCGGGTCATCGGTGTCGCATTTCGCGATACGAATAGAGCAAAATTTTCAGAAGAAGATACGCGTGATCGCGCGCGCTTTCTCAACGAACTGATTTTTGCGGGCATGATCATACTTCATGATCCCTTGCGCGAAGATGTGAATGCATCCATCCTGACGGCACAAAAAGCGGGGACGCGCGTCATTATGGTGACGGGCGATAACATCGAAACCGCGCGCGCGAATGCAAAAGTGTGCGGCATATGGCATGAAGGCGAAAATGCGCTTGAGGGGGCGGATCTTGAAAAACTGAGTGATGGGGAGCTCGCCGAACGGATCAAACAGACGACAGTTTTTGCGCGCATGCTCCCGCTCGACAAATTACGCCTTGTACGCCTGCTTTCAGGGGATGGCGAAGTCGTTGCGATGACGGGCGACGGAGTAAATGATGCACCGGCACTCCGCGCCGCCAATATCGGCGTTGCGCTCGGTTCCGGGACGGAAGTTGCGAAAGAAGCGTCGGACCTTGTTCTCCTCAATAACAGCTTTTCGATCATTGTCGCCGCAATCGAAGAAGGGAGGTGTATCGTTGATAATTTACGCAAGATCGTTGCCTACCTGCTCTCGACTTCGGGAAGCGAGATCATCGTGGTCGGCGGGGCGCTCCTTATCGGCCTCCCGCTCCCGCTTCTTCCGACGCAGATCCTTTGGACGAATATCCTCTCCGAAGGATTTATGAACTTTGCGTTTGCGTTCGAGCCGAAGGAGAACGATCTCATGACGCGCGATCCGCGGCATGCCGGAGCGCGAAATATGTTTTCCCGGTCGCTCCAGATATTGATCGGTGTGGTCGGCATTTTCACGGGGCTTCTCCTCCTTCTCCTTTATTGGTTTTCCTTGAATGTATTGGCTTTTTCACTCCCTGAAGCCCGTACGTTGACCTTTGTCGCACTGACGCTCGGAACGGTGCTTATGGCCTTTTCGTTCAAAGACCTTCGTTCGTCTCTTTTTTCTACGAAACTTTTTTCGAATATTTATCTCATTGGCGGAACCCTTTTTGCGCTTACGGGGCTCCTGGCCGCATTATTTGTCGCACCTGTTCGCGACCTCCTGCACCTGGTCCCGATAGACCATCCGTATCAATGGTTCCTCGTCGGCATAGCGATCGTGCTCAACTTTACGGTTGTGGAAACGGCAAAATATTTCTTATTTGAGCGGCGCACAGACGATGTGATACGATAACGATATGGAAATCCTACCGTATAGTATCCTCCTCATCCTTCTCGTCGGGATCGCCATATGGTTTTTTCTTGTTCGCCAAAAAAGCGCGGGAGATGCATCGCGTGATTCGCAGGCAACGATGCTTCTCGGGCAAAACATGGACAATTTGCGGAGAGAGCTTAATGAACAATTGCACAAGATCAACGAACAAATGCGCAGAAGCATGGTTGATGTCCGCGTAGAGCAGACCAAGGCGAACGAAGCAACTAGGCAAATGGTCACCATCGCGGAAGAACTGCAGTCGCTGCAGGATATTCTCAAGAATCCCAAACAGCGAGGCATTCTTGGGGAATACTATCTTGAGACGCTGCTCAAAAACGTCCTGCCGTCGGGTTCATATAAAATGCAGTATATGTTCAAAGACGGCGAAATAGTTGACGCGGCAGTTTTCGTCAAAGAGAAGGTCATTCCCGTCGACTCAAAATTTTCGCTTGAAAATTACAATCGTCTGGTCGAAGCGCGTGACCCCTCGGAGAAAAACAGACTGGAAAAGATCTTCGTCAATGACCTAAAAAACCGCATTGTTGAAACGGCGAAATATATCCGCCCCGCAGAGGGAACAATGGATTTTGCCTTTATGTTCATTCCTCATGAGGCGATCTATTACGATCTTTTGGTCAACAAGGTCGGTGCGGTCACCGAGGATACGGAAAATCTTATCCAACGCGCAGCGGGCAAGTATCGGGTCATCATCGTTTCTCCCACGTCATTTCTTGCTTATCTCCAGACGGTGCTCCAGGGTTTGCGCGCGATGGAGATAGAGGAAAATATCAAAGAAACCATAAGGTACGTGAACGATCTGGGCAAACACTTAAAGAGCTATGAGGAATACCACAACAAGCTGGGTATCGCGCTGGGGACCGTGTTCAACCATTACAGTGCTTCGTCAAAAGAGTTTAAAAAGATGGACAAAGATGTTATGCGTATTACGGGGAGCACTCCGGGACTCGACACCGCTCTTTTAGAGAAACCGCAACCGGAAGAATGATCGGCGCGCACAGTCGTTGAAAGAAAAAAACCGCTCCGGAGAGCGGCATCATTCGAGCGGGGAGCGAGCGTATTCAATGCCCCGTGGCTTGCCACGGGGTCCCTTTACGTTTTTCTGCCTCGCGCTCGTGCAAGGCGGATGGAGCGCACGACGACATCTTCCTTCTTTCCGGCCGGCCGGGCGGCCCATTCGGAAAATTCGCGAAAGGGAATCGAATGTGGGCGACGCGGCCTGAATTGGGGGCGAGGAAAAACGACGAGATAACGTACCACCCCTTCTCTGCAAGAAACGACCTCGCGCACCTCGTCGCCTTTTTTGTTCTCGTAGGTTGAACCCGGAGCGATCTGCGGGACTTTCATCGTTGCCTCCTTGCTAGATATTGACCATATAGGATAATCCGCCCTCGGACGCATCGCGTTCATTCATCGACACGCCTTCGATCGGACGACTTGCCTGGAACTCGGTGACGCCCTCGGAGTTTTTGTAGAGGGCAATGCGTGCATAGTCTCCCTCTGGTCCCCCGGTGTAGACATACACGGAAGCATGGAAAGAGAGTGCAGGCCACTCCTTGACCATTCCTTTCAGCTTGAGGATTTCAAGAAGGAGATCGAGCTCCTCCTCGCTTTCTTGCGTTCGCACCACGGGGGAGATCATTCTTTCTCCTTTCAGAGTAGCCATTGCACGGGGTAGAGAAGCGTTCCAGCAAACCACTCAATTGCTTCTTGTGTGAAATGCAGCATCAGTACCACAAAAACTGATACTAAGAAAGAAAAAAGGAGGAACGCAATGATCCATCCTGCCGAGAACAATACGATCTGTGCAATGCACAGGAACATATTGCCCCTTTTTATTTTGACGGCATTTATGGCAACCGCAGAGATGGCCACCAGCGTGAAAATCGACGTCCCTAAGACCGCCTGTGCGTACATGTTGGTGCCTCACAAGTGTGTTTAAGATGAAGTGAAGAAGAAAAAAGCTAATAAAACTTTATCAGAGAATACTCATTGTGTCAATACCTCTCTTTGTTTGTATTTTCCTTAAAAACCCGTATACCCCGTAGTGAGCCCATTGAAGTTGCGTTAGGGCTACTTGAGAAAAAAGCAGTGGCGTGAGGTCAACAAGTCATACTGCCTTGACAACAGGGGTCTACTACGGGGTATACTCCTAAGCATTATGACCCCAGCAGGACGCCACGTAACTGGTGTTTCGTGGGAAAGGCAGAACGTATAATTTATTTTGACTATGGCTACAAAATCAAACTCAGCGTCTACGGGGCACGCATTTGCAGTAATTGAGACAGGCGGAAAACAATATCAGGTCGGGAAGGGAGACATTCTCAAGATCGAGAAGCTTTCTTTGCCCGCCGAAGCGGGAGCGAAGGATGGCGATGCAAAGATCACCTTTGAAGAGGTACTTTTGGTTGATGACGGCAAAACAACGACCGTCGGGACCCCCCACGTTTCGGGTGCAAAAGTCACGGCATCGGTTGTCGGTACCGGCCGCCACAAGAAGGTGTTGGTCGTGCGCTATCTGGCAAAAAGCAGATACTATAAAAAGAACGGTCACCGTCAGCCGTTCACGGAAGTGAAGATCGAGTCCGTCGGATAGCAAAAGAACCACCGTGAGGCGGTCTTTTTGTTTGAACTTGTCATTCTTTCTCTGCATGCTAGATTGACTGGAGACATTTCCGCATAAGTAGAGAGAAGGAGGTCACAATGACTAAGGGGATCTGCCCTGTCTATCATGAGGCGGTTTCACTGGGACGGCTTTCGTTTGCCCAGGCGGGCAACATAACAGTAAGTGTGAAAGGGCAAAAGAACCCGACCTTTCTTTGTACCGAGCACCCGGCAAAGGAAGGATGCAAGACAACGGCGGTAATTCATGCCGAAAGCGGTGCGGTTGAGAAAACCATCTGTGACGGCTCATTTCGTCCGCACAAGGACTTCGTACATTAACACGGCATGCGTCAGTGCCGTTTTTTATTTCCTCCCTTCAAGCGCGTAGCGCAAGGTATCGGCATCCGAATATTCAAGCTCGGTTCCGGTGGAGAGGCCTCGGCCAAGCGTCGTGACCGTCATCAGGTGGGCTTCCGCGATTGGCACAATTTCGTTACGCACATATTCCGCCGTGTGTTCGCTTTCGGGGGTGACCGCACACGCAAGAATAACTTCTTGAATATTGATGGACTCTTTTTCCAGCAATGTAAGGAGCGCACCGATGCGGATCTTCGATTCGGGGTGTTTTTCAAGAATAGGAAGGATGCCACCAAGAACAAAATAGAGTCCATGATAAGTGCCGCTGCGCTCTATCGCATCAAGGTCGGAATCCTTTTCGACGACCATGAGCATTGTCCGGTCGCGCCCCTTATCACTGCATATGGCGCATTCACCGCCAGCTTCTCTGTGTTTTTTTGTGAAGTAACGATGACAGCGTGAACATTCGGAAACAGACTCTTTGAGTTCCTCGATCAGGCGCAAGAGTTCGGTAATATATGCCTTGTCTCGTTTCAGCAAGTAATGTACGAACCGCCTCGACTGGCGCGAGCCGATACCTGGAAATTCCGCGAACAGTGAAGCGAGTTTGTTGAGAGGATCCATGAAATAATAGCGAGTAGCGAGTAGGCAGTAGGGAGGAGATATTAGTCTCCGCTCGACATTTTATTAAGTATTCGTGCAACCTCATCAAGCAGTGGGTCTATTTTGTCATATTTTTCTTTTTTACCAAATTGAAGACGCTTACTCACTTCAATTTGTGTTTCAAGTTCCGCCGTTGAGCCAAAGGCAATAATAAGAAAATGCCCCCTGTCTTTTGGTGATGACCTTCTGTTTCCTTCGGCAATATTTGAGGCAATAGATATAACTGCCCGTTTCATTTGTGATGTTAGACCGTAGACTTCTTCTCGCGGAAAATCTCTTACAAGACCATAAACGAGCATCACCAACTCAATGGCTTTTTGCCAAACAATAAGATCGCGATAGCCGTTGGATTGCATTTTTCTACTTACTACTACCTACTCCCTCGTTAGAATATATCCTCAAAAGCCTGATCAGCGCCGCGGGATTTATCGATCTCGCGGAAGGAGGTATGTTTGTCGTCGAAGTAGAGTTCTACGCGCCCCGTGGGGCCGTTGCGGTGTTTTTCGATCATGATTTCGGCAATATTGGGCTTTTCAGAGTTCTCGTTCTGTTTGTCATCACGGTGGATGAACATGACCACGTCGGCATCCTGCTCGATCGAGCCCGAGTCGCGAAGATCGGAAAGCCGCGGTTTGCCGCCGCGCTGCTCAACAGCGCGAGAGAGCTGAGAAAGGGCCAAAACGGGAATATTGAGGTCTTTGGCGAGGCCTTTCAGGGAGCGTGAAATTTCGGTCACTTGCTGCACCATCGAGTCGGATGAACGCATCGGGGTCATGAGCTGGAGATAGTCGACGATAACGAGCTGCAAATTATGCTCGCTTTTCATGCGGCGTACCGCCGAGCGCATGTTCATGATATTGATACCGGCCTGGTCATTGATGAAGATAGGCGCTTTCGACAAACGATCAAGTCCTTCGCGTAGGTGCGCAAATTCATGATCTTTTGAAAGTTGCCCGGTACGGAGTTTCCACGCATCGACGGAACTTTCCGCAGAAAGCATGCGGTCGATCAGTTGCTGTGAACTCATTTCAAGCGAGAAGATGCCGACAGGAATATTGCTTCCGACCGCAGCACGGCGCGCGATGTCGAGCGCGAGCGAAGTTTTTCCCATCGACGGACGGGCGGCGAGAATGATGAGGTCGGACTTCTGCAGTCCGGAAAGTGTTTTATCGAGACTCGGGAAACCGGTCGTCACGCCTCGCAGTCCGTCTTGCTGTTCGTGGATCTTTTCGATGCGTGTCCATGCTTCGGTGAGCGCATCTTTGATATTCTGGATGCCAGCGCCGGAGGAGATATTCGTTACCGCGTAGATCCTGCTTTCGGCCTCGTCGAGTATTTCCTCAAGCGCAAGATCTTCCTGATATCCGAGCTCGGAAACGTGTTCCGCGGTCATGATGAGTTCACGGAGAATATGTTTCTTGCGTATCGTCTCCGCATAATATTTTGCATTCGCGGAAGAGGGAACGCTTGACGCGAGTTCGGCAAGATATGCGCGTCCGCCGATATTATCGAGCTGACCTTTTTCTTCCAGCCGTGTTGCAAGCGTCAAGAGATCGATCGGATCGTGCTTGCGATGGAGGTCGAGCATCGCCTCGAAGATCACCCGGTGTTTTTCCGCGTAGAAAGATTTTGGCTGAAGGATATCCGAAATATCATAGAGTGATTCGGTGCGAAGCATGATTGACCCCAAGAGCGCCTGCTCTGATTCGAGATGCTGGGGAGGAAGACGAAGGCCGGGAATCTGCGTACGGATCATATGGCGTCCATTTTAGCATGTCCCGAGAGTTCGGTGCACAAGCGCTCTCGGTGCGGAACCCTGTGGGGAACATGTGGAGAATACGTCTATGAGCTTTTATACAAAAAAACACGGTTTTTCCCGTGTTTTCGCCTATAAACTTGTCCGCCCGTCCAATCCCGTAGCAGGGCTTCGACTGAGCTCAGCCGAAGTCAGCTAAAGAGGTATTTGTCGGGCGGCACCACGGGCAAGTTTTTTGGTTAGGGATGGGGCCACCGCCCCATCTGTGCTATTCGCACCCATTCATCCCCGGGGCTCTGCCTTGGGGAATTCTGGGCTGTTCCAATAAATCGAGGCGGAATTCCCGACCGTGGGGGGCGAACCCCATAGAGGAGTAAAGAGCCCGCGCCGCTCTGCGCCTTCGGTGGCAATTGGCGATGACCTTGTAACAATGCTCACTTTTTGCGACACGCAGGAGCGCCTCCATCAGTTTTCGTCCGCCGCCTTTTTCGCGCACCGATTCGTCGACAAGCAGGTCATCAACATACGCGTAACATGCTTTGCCTCCAGTGCGTGCGGGGTCGCCGATAATATAGACGTAGACATGTCCGACGTTCCTACCTTCATAGCGGGCGGGGATCCGATACCGCTTGACGTACTCAAGCACCAGCGTTTCGACAACGATTTTTTTCACGGTCTTCTCCGAAAAAAACCTCTATTGTTATCATAACATTTTCATCGGAACGGCATTATACTACAATGAATCAATCCACATGATGCAAGCGGAGCAAAACATCCAGGCGGTCATACTCGCTGCGGGAAAGGGGGCACGGATGCTTCCTCTTACGGAGACGCGCCCCAAACCCATGCAGGAAGTGTGCGGAAAAAATCTGATCGAATGGAAACTCGAAGCGCTTCCGGGCACGGTCACGGAGATCATTCTCGTGATCGGGTATCAGGGAGAACAGATACGCGATTTTTTTGGCGATACATGGAAAGGAAGACCGGTCCGGTATGTGGTCCAGCATGAATTGAACGGAACAGCGGGGGCTTTGTGGGCGGCTCGCGATCTTTTGCGCGGAAGATTCCTTGTCCTGATGGGAGACGATCTGTACGCGCCGGAAGACATCCTTCGCATGACCGGATATCGTTTCGCGATCGGAGCGCAGGAAATATGGAACAAAGAAGCTGGCGGAGAAATGATCGCTAACCCCGACGGAACATTTGCGGGAATACACGAACAGAAACATTTTATTGGACATGGTTTCATGAATACCGGCCTCTACATGCTTTCACATGAGCTCTTCGACTATGATCTTGTTCCGGTCGGCGGCTCTTCTCTCGAATTCGGTCTCCCGCATACGTTCGCCGTGCTGGCAAAGAAAATGCCGGTCATGATGGTGCGGGCGACAAAATGGCTTCAGGTGACAACACCGGAAGATCTCAAGCGTGTCCGGGATTTTGTGCGGGCATAGAATCAACAGCGGGGAGGCTTCTGTGGTAAAAAGGCCACAGGAATGGTTTAATGGCGGTAGGCAAGTTCTTCATAAGAGGGCACAGGTGCGCAACAAAACACCGCTGATCATTTACCATCGCGGACGCCACGGCGAGGATATCGGGATCGAAGAAAATACGATCCAAGCGTTTGAGCGGGCGATCAAGGACGGTGCGCGAATGGTGGAGTTCGACGTTGGCGCAGAACTCAAGATCGCTCACGATCCGGATCCCGGTCTCGCTGCGCCGACCCTTGAAGAAGCCATGGGTGTGATCTGTGCGCGATGTGCTGTGAACATCGAGATCAAATCCCCGCGGGCAGTACCCGGACTTGCGAGGTTGCTCGACAATGTCTTTGCGAAGGGGCGTTGGAGAAAGAAGCAGATCGTCCTTTCGTCTTTTCATCACCAGACCGCACTCCTGATGAAGCGGTTGTTTCCAAAGCTTTGTGTTGGCGTAGTGAACGATGGTGTACTCCTCCCTGCCTATATTGATATGCTAGGCGAACAGGGCATCGACAATATTCACATGGAGCACACGAACGTCGTCATGGACACGGAGGGCGGTCATAAAATGCGCTCCGCTCTATTACAAAACAACATGCACATTTGGGTCTGGACCGTAAATACCGCAAGTATCTATGACGCGGTGATCAAATACGGCGCCGAAGCAGTATTTACGGATAAGCCGCAATTACTGCGCTGATCCGCCTCAGGCGGATTTTTTTTCTGTCTTCTCAAGTCGCTGGCCTTCCGGCGTGTCTTTCACCTCATATCCAAGCTTGCGGATCTCATCGCGCAGGCGGTCGGATGCGGCAAAATTCTTCGCATCACGAGCCGTCTTGCGTTCATCGAGGAGTTTTTGCAGTTCCGAAGTGACGACTACTTCTTCAGGAGCGTATTCGAGTAATTTCAGTCCGAGAAATTTATCCAGAATTTCCACTTCTTGAATAATTGTTTTTGAATCGTATTCATTGTTTTGAATATCTTGCCACATACTCGCGATATCAGATGCGGTGTCAAGGTCATCAAATACGCTCCCAACAAAAGAAAACGGGTGTGTGTTGGTAGTCACACCTTTTTTCTTAATTTCAAATATACGTCTTCGAAGTCTTTCGTATGCGTTTTGAGCTCCTTTTAACGCATCCCAAGTGAAATTCACTTGGGTGCGATAATGTGCGGTCAAAAGCCAATAGCGGAAGGTGAGGGGAGCAATTCCTTTTTCCGCTAAGTCCGATAGTCGATAGGTATTTCCCAGCGACTTCGACATTTTCTGCCCATCGACCAGCATATGCGCCGAATGCATCCAGTAGCGGGCAAATTGTTTACCGGTCGCGCATTCGCTCTGCGCTATTTCGTTCGTGTGGTGCACGGGAATATGATCGACACCACCCGTGTGAATGTCGATGGTCTCGCCGAGTTCTTTCATCGCGATAGCGGAGCATTCAATGTGCCAGCCGGGAAAACCTTTGCGGTCCGCTCTGAGGGGAGAGTCCCATTCTTGCTCGCGCTTGTTTCCATCTTCTGGGGAAAATTTCCAGACCGCAAAGTCGGTCGGATGTTTTTTCTCTCCCATGCTGACTCGTGCACCCGCCTGCATTCCGGCGATGTCGAGCTTTGCGAAGTCGGCATAGCGGGGAAATTTTGTCGTATCAAAATAGACGCCGTCTTCGGTCGTATAGAGAAAGCCTTTCTTGTCCAATGTCTCGATGAGCGCCTTTTGTTCATCGATATATTGTGTCGCACGGGGATATTTTGTCGCAGGAAGCACATTGAGCGCCTTGAGATCGTCATAAAATGCCTGCGAATAGAGACCGATGATCTCTTCCGTGCTTTTTCCCTCGCGCCTTGCGCCCTCTTCTATTTTGTCTTCCCCCTCATCGTTATCGGAAACGAGGTGGCCAACGTCGGTAATGTTCACTATCTGTTTTACGCTGTAACCCTCCATTTCGAGTGTCCGCCGCAGAATATCAGCAAAGACATACGCGCGGAGATTTCCGATGTGCGCGTAATTATAGACGGTCGGCCCGCAGTTATACATCTTCACCTCGTAGGGCGCCAGCCCGTCCGAAGCACGAAGGCGGGGGGGAGGTGTGAATTCTTCCGTTTGCCTTGTTTGGGTGTTATAGAGTCGGAGTCCCATTGCCTTAGACCGTTAGAGCCATTTCTTACTCTTGAAAAAAGCGAACGTCGCAATAGCAATGATGCCCATGATTCCAAGGATCACCCAGAAATCATTACTCATTCCGACAAGCGGTACGGTAGTTGTGTTCATGCTGAACAGCTGACTAATGAGCGTTGCAGGAAGCACAAGAAAAGCTGTTGCCGTCAGCACTTTCATTGTCTCGTTCGTCTTCGTCGAAAGAAGGGAATCGTTCGTAATGCGAAGTTCGTTTAATATTTCTTTCTGGTCGTGAAGAAGTTCCTCTATCTTCAAGTATTCGCCGGTGATATTTTCGCTATAGTGACGGAATCCCTTGCCGAAAAAATTCTCACAGGCTAGCGAGAACGACTGCAGCACACTTCGGTGCATACGGAGCGCGCGGTGGAATTCGAGGATGTCACGATGAATGACGGAAAGCTCCTCAACCATCTCGCGTTCTTTTCCGGTGAAGATCTTTTCCTCGATATTTTTCAAGAGCTCACCGATCATCGAAAGTTCATGCCCAAGAGAGCCGTAGATCTTGCGGATCATGTAGAAGAAAAGGAAGCCCGCATGATTCCCAAAATTGTTTTTGTCGAGGATCGAGTTGACCTCAAAGACCTTCGAGAATTTGTGGAGCGGATCGAGCAGTTCGTAGCGTACGGTAATAAGAAACTTCTTTCCGATGATGAAATCGACCTCCTGTTCTTTGCTCCGATGGCTGTGGCGGATAGCCGGAAAATGGAGAATAAGATAGATAAAGTTCTCGTAACTGTCGACCTTTGGCCGGAGCGACGGCGACAGCAGTTCATCCGCGACGATCGGATGAATATCGAATTCCTCCATGATCTGGCGCACCTCTTCGTTGGTCGGCGATTCCATGTCGATCCATGTCAGGTCGTGATATGTGTATCGGGAGATCATAATAATAATGCTCTCTAATAGTATATCTAGTATAACTCAGAAAACGCGCTTCGGTAATACTTTTCATAGATTTGTACATGAAAGGGCTACTACGGGGCCTGCCCTGTAGTAAGTTCGTCTGCGGACATTACCACAGGGTTTGACCCATCTTCATCTCTTTGGGATAATGGTGAACAATGCAAAGCCCCCAATCGTCTTTAGCCCGTCTTTTTTTGCTGTTTTTATTTGCTGCACTATTTTTTGGCGGCGGGGTATTTGTCGGCTATGAACGACGTCCGGAAGTCGATAAAGTCACCGGTGTTTTTAATATCACCATGCTGGGCGCCGCGACCGCTACGCCGCAATCGCCGGCACTCTCAACATGCGTCGATGAAAAAGGCACAGAGGTGCCGTGTTTGCTTGACCGCTCCGGTATCGCCGCAAAAGATGACGGCCCCGCGGATTTTTCCCAGTTTTGGAAGGTGTGGAATGTGCTCAATGAACGGTATGTTCCGACGAAATCGGAGAGCGTTTCCAACCAAGAGAAGGTCTGGGGTGCGATCGAGGGACTGGCGAATTCGCTCGGGGATCCGTACACCTATTTCATGCCGCCGCAGGAAAAATCGCTTTTTGAACAGGATGTTTCCGGTTCGTTCGGAGGCGTCGGAATGCAGATCGGTATGCAGGACGGCGTGCTCACGGTCATTGCGCCGCTCAAGGGTTCTCCCGCTGAACGCGCAGGAGTTTTCAAGGGCGACCGTGTACTTCGCATTGACGGCGCGACAACATCAGCGATGACCGTCGATAAGGCGCTCTACCTTATTCGCGGAGAGATCGGAAAGCCGGTTACGCTTACGCTTTTAAGAAAAGGAAAAGATGAACCGTTTGATATTTCAGTCGTTCGCGAAACCATCCAAGTGCCGACGATCGACACCGAACTCCAGGGAGATGTGTTCATCATTCGTCTTTATGGTTTTCCGGCAACGGGCGCCGACCTCTTCCGCGGAGCGCTGCGCAAGTTCGTCGAATCCGGCACATCCAAGCTCGTGCTTGATCTGCGCGGTAACCCGGGTGGCTATCTTGAGGTTGCCGTCGATATCGCAAGCTGGTTCCTTCCGCAAGGAAAAGTCATCGTGAGTGAAGAAGAAAAAGACGGCGTCGGAAAAGTATATCGTAGCAAGGGTTATGATATTTTTACCGGGGATTTCCATTTCGTTATTCTGGTCGACGGAGGTTCGGCTTCTGCGGCGGAAATTCTTGCCGGAGCACTTTCGCAGCATGGTGTTGCGACATTGGTCGGTACGAAGACCTTCGGCAAGGGTTCGGTGCAGGAACTTGTTTCAATAACCCCGGAGACATCGCTCAAGGTCACCATCGCACGCTGGATCACGCCGAACGGAACCAATCTTTCCGCAGGGGGGCTCGAACCCGATGTTATTGTGGATTTTACAAAGAAAGACGCTGATGAAGGAAAAGACCCGCAGCTCGATAAGGCGATCGAGATCGTGCGGAAGGGGAAACAATGATTGACTATCTTCCTTTACTGCTGTTACTATTACATGAACGATCGTGATCGGGTAAAAATGAACAAACCCATTATATGATCACGCGGGGCTTACCGACAGGAAGCCCCTTTTTATTGAGACTCAAGGTGGGATTGACAAGGCATGTGCGGCTCGCTAGCATACAAACACCTTGTGTTAGCATCCAAGGAGTGGCTCCCACAGGAGACGCACACAGCTCGTTGGCTATACAGCTAAGACGTGCCCTCAATCCCAAAAGGATGCCGGGGGCAAACAAAGGGGGGCGCCACCATGCCCCCTTTCTCCTTGTCTTTTGAGGAGTTCTGCGTATAATATGGAACACCTATAAATATTTCAAAACCAGCCATGAAAGTCATTTTATTATCAGATGTGAAGGATGTCGGAAAGAAATATGAGATCAAAGACGTCAAACCGGGTTTTGCACGCAATTTTCTCTTTGCCCGAGGCCTCGGCGAGGCGATAACGAAAGGCACCGCAAAGCGTGTCGCTGAGCTCTCCAAGAAGCGTGAAGTCGAACGAACACGCCAGGAGGAACTATTGCACAAGGCGTTTGCCGGGCTCAAAAACGCCGTCATTACGCTCACAAGGAGCGCAAATGAGGAAGGACATCTCTATGCCGGTGTGGGAAGGGAAGAGCTGGCGGAAGAACTCGGGAAAGCCGTTGGGGCTTCTTTTTCAGCTGACCACATCGCGCTTCCGAAGCCGATCAAGACGACGGGAGAATTCATTGTGCCCGTGCTTTTGAATGGAAAGGAAGCCGAGTTCAAAGTCGTTGTTGAAGCTGAGAAATAAAGACCATTCACTTTTTACGGTGTGAGCCAGAATGCCCCGGGACGCCTGCAGGCAGGTAAGGGTGGGGATAGACGGGCGGCATGTTTTATATTAGTCCAAGAAAATAAACTTGTCCGCCCGCCCCAACGTATCTTGCGTCCACTCATCCTCGCGTCAGAGCCGCGAGGTATTCTGGACGCTCTCAATAAAAAAACCGCGTCAGGGATGCGGTTTTTTTTGTTGGAATTAGATCACCGATGCCATCTTTTTGGTTGCCGTTTGTCCGTTGAATCGGGTCTTTCGGACCGTGGTGAATCGGACCATGCCCCCCTTTGCGGCGTAGAGCGTGTGGTCCTTGCCGACTCTGACGTTCTTTCCGGGAACAATGCGTGTGCCTCGCTGTCGGACGATGATCATGCCAGCCCCTGCTTTCTCACCATCGTGGATCTTTGTTCCGAGGAATTTTGGCTGGGAATCGCGTAAATTTTTTGAGGAACCTCCCGATTTCTTTGTTGACATAGTGGTTTATGGTTGCTTATGCTTGATATCTTCCTATAATACAATTCCATGAGATTACCAGACCTTGTCCAGAAAATCAACCCCACAGTAAAGCAAGCTTACCACAGAGCGAGGGCAAGACTATGGCATTCTCCCGACATTCCCAAGGCTGTTTTTGCGATCATTGCCGTCTGTCTTTTTGGTGCCGGGGCTTTTCTTGCTGAAAGGATATTGAGCATGGAAAGCGTCCGAAAGACCGAATTGCGCGTCACGCAGTTTACCGCAGGCGGGGCAGGGGAGAGTGCGGCGAAAATGTATGTCGGTTCGAAGAACGGCACAGCGTACTATCTTCCTTGGTGCGGAGGAGTAAAACTGATCAACGAGGAGAATAAGATCTGGTTCGCAAGCAAAGAAGATGCCGAGACGAAAGGATATAAACCCGCCGGTAATTGCAAGGGAATATAAACTTGTCCGCCCGCTCTAGCATACCTTGCGCCCACTCATCCTCGTGGCAAAGCCACGAGGTATTCTGGACGCTCCCAATAAATTGACATACGAATACGCCGGGATTAAAATTAGCACGAGTTGTTCATTTTTTTTGAAAGGTTTTCGCAGTGACAAAGTTCGAATCTCTTCGCGAGTGGCTGAAAGCAGCACGGATCGCCGGCTTTGCAGCCGCAAAAAAGGGAAGGCCTCCGAAGAGAGCGCCCTGCGTTATGGATCATAAACACAGTGAAAATCTCGCCTCGGCAAACCAATATCACGAACACTGGATGAAGGGTTGGAAGCTTTGCCGTAAAAGTCAGCCGGTACCATGAGGTGGCGGTTTTTCTTTTATCGGAAGCGTCCAGAATACCTCGCAATTTTTTCATTTTTTGTTATACTTTGCCACATTCGGGCTATCGGATAGTGGTAGTCTGCATGCCGTCATGGTGGCGTGCATGCACCGAAGTATCAAAGCGTTCTGCTATAAAAAATAAGTTTCTCGGGCTATCGGATAGTGGTAGTCTACATGCATGGGGTGCATGCGGCGACAGTTCGATTCTGTCTAGCCCGACTAAAAAACATGGAAGTTTCTATTCCTGAACTTGAACACCATGGCGACCTGCACACGTGTTCTTCGGCGGTGATCATCCGTGAAGGAAAGATACTGCTTGGTCTCCGCCACTACACGCCTGATAAATGGAAGACAATTTCTGTCTGGACTACCCCGGGCGGTCGCTGTGAAGCAGGGGAATCGGTTGGAGATGGTTTGCGGCGTGAGACAAGCGAAGAGACAGGGATCACAAGTCTTACGGTCAGGCGGTTTCTTGGTGAAGTTTCCGGAATGGCCGAACTGGACACGCTGTGGGTGTTTCTTTGTGAGACGACCGAAGAACCGACACTTATGGAACCCGAGAAGTTTTCCGACTGGAAATGGTTTCCGCTTGCCGAACTACCTGAAAATTTTATCAACCCATCGCTCGCACAGCTTCTCGTCGATACGATATAAGCTTGTTCATGAAGGGGGTTAAGGGGCTCAACCACCCAAGCAGGGAATGACCCATAAAGGCCCATATTTTCTTTTTGCAATAACGCCGCACCACACGCGCGCTCATGATTCTATAAATAGAATCATGTCGCACAATATATCTTTTACGACGTATTAATAAATCAACAAATAAGGATATGGGCCGGAGCTCGTGTCCGCGCCTTTTGATGGCAATTTCCCCTATAGATAATCCAACGGGTCGAGATATCCTTGCGACGGCGCAACGGGCATGTTGAATACTGCCCCCGGGCACGATTTGCTAGGCAAGTTCACTATCTCTACGGCGCTCGCCACGTATACGGTGAAATGGAGATGCGGTCCGGTAGCATATCCGGTGCTTCCGCTATAGCCGATGATCTCACCAGCGCTCACTTGCTGGCCCTTGGAAGCCTTTATGAGGTCTAAATGGGCGTATAACGTCGAAAGACCGTTCTGGTGCCTTATAAGGACCCATTTTCCATATGACGCGCCCCGGCAGGCCAGGTCGGTATCTCCGGTACCCACGACTGTGCCGGCTGCGGAAGCTTTGATCGGTGTGCCTGGTGTGGCGCGAAAATCCATTCCATTGTGCGTTCCTGAAACATAAAGCCGCACCGAGTCTACCGTCCTGCCGAATTTTTGCGTGACGAAAACGTCATCAAGCGGATATGCGAGCACTTTGGTACCGGGTGGCGGAAAACTTCTGCGATCGATCTCCGCCTTTAACTGCGCCTCAAAATTCGCGATCTCACTCTCTGCGAGTTTTTTCCTTGCTTCTTTCTCGGTAAGCAGTTTCGCGAAGTTTGATTCTTTGCTTTTCGTCTGCGTCAGCAGCGTTGACTGCTGTCGACGCTGGCTGTCGGCTACCGCTTTTTGGTCGGCTAATTGCGATTTCAGCGCGAGGAGTTCCTGCTGATTTTTTTGATATGCGGTCTTTTGCTCATTGAGCTCGGAGGTGAGCCGGACAAGACTTTTGATGTTTTCACTGAGCGATGCCTGCAGGCGCGCGAGATCATCGATCTCCATGAGAAAATCGGATAAGCTTTCGCTTCCCAGCGTGATCTCGAGGAGTCCGACGGAATCCATTTCATTGATCTGCTTCAGCGTGTTCCCTACCGCCGTTTTATTTTTTTCTATCTGAAAATTCTTCTGCGAAATATTTCCGCTCACTTGCGCGATGTTGCTATTCGTCCGCACGATCTTCGCCTGTGTCAGTTCAATGTCTTTGGAAAGTTTGGCACGCGTGAGGTCCAGCGTCTGGATGGCGTTCTGAAGCGTTTTTTTCTGCGTGCCGAGATTATTCAGCCGCATCTTATAGTCGGCGATCTCAGCCTCAAGCCGCTCTATCTCGCTCTGATTGTCTGAAATACTTTGCTTGAGCTCATCCACGCGTGACGTTTGCGCGGTCACGGTCGGTCCGTTCCAAAAAAGAAGCACGGAAAGAACCGCAAGCATGGCCCCTGCCGCTATGATGGTTGAGAATGATACGGATCTCGGAACTGGGTGGGACATTTTTTGATAGTTAACCCTTTCCGATAATAGCGGCCGCGTTTTTCAGTCGTTCAAGTGTTTCTTTTTTTTCCAAGATCGCCGCAAGCTGGAAAGGGTCCGGTGACCTGTCTTTTCCGGAAAGGGCATAGCGCATCGGCCAGAGCACCTGTCCCCTGCCCTCAGTCTCCGCGTAATCCCAGACAGCGCTTTTAATTTGTTCCTGGGTAAATTCAGCATCATGAATTCTCCCGATGAGATCCGCTACCACATTGAGGCGATTGAGGAGTTTTACGGCATCCCGGTCTTCTTTCCAGAAGAGTTTTTCTTTAGGGTAGACTGGTGCTTTAAAATAAAAGTCGAGCTCGCCGTCATTTGCCATGAGCGTGACCTCACCGAAATGCGTGATGCGCTCCGCGATGACGGGAACGATGCGCGAGAGCATTTCCCGGGAATATCCGGGAAGATCTTTCGTGCCGGAAGGAAGATGAGTCTCGATGTGCGCGGTAAGCTTCTCTTTGGAAAGCCGTCTGATATGCTCTTTGTTCAGCCACTCGAGTTTTTCGGAATTGAAAATACCGTCCGAGCGCTGAACGCGTTCCAGTGAAAAGAGTTTTATCAGTTCTTCTTTTGTAAACACTTCCTGTTCTCCTCCGGGGTTCCATCCAGTGAGCGCCATGAAGTTGAGCAGCGCTTCGGGGAGATAGCCGTTATCGCGGTACGTTAAAGCCGGCGTGACATTGGGGTCTCGTTTGGAAAGTTTCTTCCTGTCTTGAGAAAGAATAAGCGGTAGATGCGCGTAGATCGGCCTTGTTGCTCCGATCGCCTCCTGAATAAGTATCTGTCTCGGGGTATTTGCCACGTGCTCTTTGCCGCGGATCACATGGGTAATACCCATCTCAAAATCATCAACGACGACCGTAAAGTGATAGAGCGGGCTTTGCATATCACGCGCGATGACGAAATCCCCAAGGTCTGTCGTATCGACGGAAATATCGCCGAGTATCTCGTCATGGAAACTCACGACCTTGTTGGGATTTTTAAAACGAACGACTTCGGCGCGCTCCCCTTCTTTTTTCGGTTCTTCTTTCGAAATGTACGCTTTTCCTGCAGAAAGCAGATCGTTCAGATATGTTCCGTAGAGTAGGCCGCGTTCCGACTGGCGACAATATTCATCATGTTCAAGGCCGAGCCATGCGAATACTTCAAGGAAATAGTCTTCATATTCCTTTTTTGACCTGACTGGATCGGTATCCTCGCAACGGAGAATATATTTCCCCTTATGCTGGCGAGCGTAGAGATAATTAAAAAGCGCGGAACGCACGCCACCCACCTGAAAAGGTCCTGTTGGCGAAGGCGCGAAACGGGTTATCACTGCACCGGCTGTCTGTGCGCGTCGATCGGGCATAAAGGCGTTTAGATGTGTCTCGTGATAATCGAAAGCAGTACGCGGGCTATTTTTTCCGCAGCATCGCTTTTGGCGAAAGACCTCGCACCCGCTTCCATTGCCTCTCGCTTGGCCTGATCGTTCATGATCGCGGTGATAACAGAAAAAAAGAGTTCGGATTTCAGGTTCTGCTCTTCGATGACGATAGCGGCGCCCGTGCGCGCGTAACTATAGGCATTTTCACGCTGATGATCATCGTGCGCGAGCGGGAGCGGGATAAGGATCGACGGTTTGCCCCAGATCGCGATCTCAAAGATCCCGGATCCGGCTCGTGATATTACGAGCGTAGATGCTTTGGCAGCAAGAGCAAGATTCTGAGAATCAAGGTAGGCAAAAGGATGATATCGGCCCGTATGTGCGTTGCCGGCAAGAGCGCCTTCCGCTCGTTTCTTCATCCACGCAAAATTGGTTTCACCAGTCTGGTGGACTACCTGATAATGCTGCACAAGACGCGGCATGATATCGATCAGATGCTCATTGATCTTCCCGGCCCCCTGCGACCCTCCGACGACAAGAATGACCGGAATACCCCGCTCGAGGGTAAGCGTCCCGTATGGATCATCGGCGGGGATCTCCAGAAGTTTTTTTCGTATCGGCTGACCGGTCTGTGCGATGCGGTCCTTGTGCAAAAAATATTTTTCCGCCTCCGGATACGAAAGCGCTATGCGCATTGCATAATTTCCTATCCATTTGTTCACTTTGCCAGGTACGATGTCCGATTCATGAATGACCACCGGAATACGCAGAATGCGCGCCGCAAACAATGAGGGAAAGCTGGCGTAACCCCCTTTTCCAAAAACGACATCGGGATAAATGATCGCCAGCTCTACAAGCGCGACCAGACAGCCGTAGAATGTTTTCAGCACATCAATAAAATTCCGGAGAGAAAAATACGGACGCCATTTTCCTGCGGGAACCGGCATAAAAGCGATCCGCAAGAGCGCAAGAAGATCCTTATTGTAGGGATCATTGGAGGCATAATACAGTTTCAGTCCGGCAAGATGTTCTTGCTCGGCGACCTCCACGACTTTTTCCGCAATGGCGATGATCGGATAAAAATGTCCGCCTGTCCCGCCCCCCGCGAAAACTATTTTCATTGTTCTTGTGTTCATAGGCGCCGATGACGTGAAATATTCAGCACGATCCCGACTTCAGCCATAGCAACCAGTAACGCTGTCCCTCCGTGGCTCACAAAGACCAGTGGAACACCGGTAAGGGGCGCGAGATTGAGCATTGAACTGATATTGATGAAAGATTGTGCTGTGATGAGTATAACAAGTCCCACCGCCAAGAGTCCACTGAACATATCGGGCGCGTGAGCACCGATCCATAAGCCCCGGAGCGCAAACAAAAGGTAGAGCACGATCAAAAGCGTTGTGCCGATAAAACCGAATTCTTCCGCGGCAATCGCAAAGATCGAATCGCCGTATGCTTCGGGGAGATAGTTGAACTTTTGGACACTTTGTCCGAAGCCGTTTCCCAGAAGTCCGCCGGATCCGACCGCGATCAGGGCTTGCTTCAGCTGATAACCTGAGCCCTGAAAATCGTCATGTTTGAGAAATGTCGTGATCCGGTCGAGAAAGTAGGGTTTGGTCGCGGCCATCACGCCGAATGCAAGAAGCACGACGATGAAGAGTATCAACAGATCGCGCATGCTGGCACCCGCCGTAATGAACATAGCGATTCCCGCGGCCACCGCGATAGCGAACGTTCCGAAATCCGGCTGTGCCAACAAGAGACCGGCGGCAAGAACAAAAAAAACCGTGAGCGGTAATACGCCGAAATACGCTTTATGTATTCGGCGGTGAAAAAGCGAAAGCCATGCGGCGAGATAGACCACCAATCCGAATTTCAGCAATTCACCGGGCTGGAAAGTGGAGAATCCGACATAGACCCAGCGTTTCGCTCCCCCGTATTCGACACCGATCCCCGGGACAAAAACAAGCAACGCAAGTCCGATCGTTACAAGCAGTATCCAGAATGCGTATTTGCGCCAGAATGTATATTTAATGCGCGAAGTGATGTACATCATGATCCCTCCGCCGAGAAAACCGTAACCCAGCTGTCCCAAAACGAGACCATTGAATATAGCGCTGCCGCGCGTCAGTGATCCCAATGCGGCGGAAATAAAAATGAAAAAACCGGCGACGAGGAGCGCGATCACAATACCAAGAAAGAGCCGGTCGACATTGTTGCTACGGTCCATTCATTTCATTATATCCCCTTTCATTGTTCGTGTGGGTGTTGATAAACGGCTTCGTTGAGGGAAATATTATAGATATTTCTTTCTCGCTTATCCGACCAAGGCCACAATAACCCCGATGACCGCAAGGATCATGGAAACCACCCAATAACGCATCGTCACCTTATACGGCGGCCATCCTTTCGCCTGCAGATGATTATGGAGCGGAGCGACCAGAAAGACCTTTTTCCCGCCGCGATATTTTTTCGAAAGGACCTGGATCAGGCTTGAAGCACTCGTAATGATGAGGAGGAGCGCGATGATGAGCGACGGTATGACCGCTTTGGTCAAAAAAATGACAACGACAAGCGACGTCGTAAGCGCCATTGTCCCTGTTTCCGAATTGAAGAACCGTGCGGGGGGGATATTGAACCAAAGGAACGCGAGCAGTCCTCCCACAACGACCGATGTATACGCGGCAAGATCGATCTGTCCGCCCGCAAAAGCGATGACCGTGTAGGCAACATAGATCGCGGCGAATACCCCGCCCGACAGTCCGTCGATACCGTCAATGATCCCGCCGGAATACATTCCTATCGTGAACAGGATAAAGAATGGAATAAAAAAGAGGCCGAGAGAGAGGTCGCCCAAGAACGGGATATGAACGGAATCCATGCCTAGTTTCCAATAGAACCACCATGCACCGAGCGCGCCGAGTAAAAAAACAAAAGTCAGGCGCGTCGCGAGCGAAAGCCCGCCGCCCCGGTATTTTCCCGTATCCCTGCATACCATATAGTCATCAAGCAGTCCGCAGAGCGCACCGGCGATGAGCACGAAGACCGGAAGCCATGTCTGATTGCGCGAAAGGAAATTCAGTTTTCCCGTTATCTGACTCGGGAAGAAAAGCGAAAGTGTCCAGAGTATGCCGATAGTGATAAGTACGCTTCCCCACACGATGACACCGCCCATGCGCGGCGTACGGCGTTCTTCGTCATTGTGGAGCTTGCTCGAAATGGCGGCCGTTCTCCCGTCGATCGCATGGACGACACTCGTTTTTTTCCATAATTTATGTTTATAAAGGAATGATGCAACGAAAGGAGCGATCGCGATACCGACGACAAAGGCGATGGCGGAAGGCGCAAGGATCTTTATGACATCAGTGATCATGGAACGTCGTTGATGATAAACTCGGTCGTGGCGGCGATCAATTGTTTCACGTCGCTGAAACGCTTTTCTTGCGTCGAGCCGAGGACGGCGATAACAATGGGGTGGTCAACACCAATATCGACCACGATCACGAGATTTCCTCCGGCAAGATCGGTATATCCGGTTTTCGAACCGATGATCCCGGCAATACCGCTGACATCTTGATTGGTATTATTGACATGGTGGAGGATGCCGCTTTCCGAGCGTATATCGAGTTTGGCATACGGCGTTCCGGTGAAGATTCCCGGGTGTTTGCGGAAGACATAATCAAAGAGCATGGCCATGTCGCGGGCAGTTCCGTGCGCGCCGCTTTCCGACGGGCTGACATCCAGCCCGCTTTCATTCCGGAAAAAAGTCCCCGTGAGGCCGATGAGACGCACGCGATCGTTCATTTGCTCGACAAAAAGTTTTTTATTGAGTATCGGGTCCGTTGTAGTACCGCCCGGAAGACGGGCGCCGGCGGTTCTTGCAAGCGCGCTCGCGCCGTCGTTCGATGACGCGACCAGCGTGAATTGGAGGAGCTTTTCCAGTGTCCACTGTTCACCGACAGCGAGGCCCGTGTCCCCGTCGGCAAGAATATCCATGGGCGTGATGATGATCTCCGTTCCTATCGGAAGAGATTCGGTCGCAACATGCGCCGTCATGATCTTGGTCACCGAGGCAAGTGGAAGACGCAGTCCGCCGTTCAGTTCAAAAAGTTTTTCATGTTCGCTTACATCCCATACATAAGCGCTTTTTGCGCTGAGTGAAATTTTTTTGTACGGGTTTTCTTTTTCGACGGACTCTACGCCGGAAGCGAGATCGCTCTTTTCGCCACTGGTTCCAACGGTCGCAAGCGTATGAGCGTCAGACCCGAAGCGCTGAAGCGCCTCGATCACTCGCGGCCCGGCGAGAAAGCCGAGAATGAGCACAAGAAGAAAAAGCTGGGTCTGTTTTGCCGTGAGCATGTTCATACTTCAAGTTGATCTTTTTTGCGATGTTCCTCAAGCTCTTCGTCGTCAAAATTTTCTCCCGCCTCATCGGTTTCTTCCACGTCCGCTTCTTCTTCCGGCGTTGTGCCGGACGCCGTATCATCAGGTACGCCTTCGGCATGCTCAAGGCGATACTCCTCTTCTTCCTTCGTGGAGATAAATTGCGTCAGTGCCGCTATGGTCTCACTGTGTTTCGGCAGGTCTTCCACGCGGGACACTCCCATATACTCGAGTAGCTGAAATGTCGGCTTGTAGAGAAAACTCCGCTGGTCGGCCGGATTATCAACTCTTTCGATAAGGCCTCTGATGAGCAGATTGCGAAGGATGAATGTGGAATTTACGCCGCGCACATAATCGATCTCGCTTCGCGTCACGGGACCCTTATAGAGTATGATGGCGAGCGTTTCGAGAGACGCCTTAGAAAGATCGCGCGAGAGCTCTTCTTTGGTCATTGTCTCGATAAGCGCGCTTGCCTCCGGCATGGTGCCGAGCGTGACTTGATCGCCGTTTCGTATCAGGCGAATACCCGTTCCATGGAGAGCGTCTTCAAGCAGCAGAAGCCCGTCGCGGATCTCCCCTTCCGAACGCTTCAGAAAGCCGGCAAGCCGTTTGATGGTCATCGGTTCCGCCTGATAGAAGAGTATCGCCGAAAGTGATTTGGGGAGTTCCATGGACATGGTGTGCAGTGTAACGTAAATAGTGATTTTCTTAAAGGAGTTTTTCGGTGTATTTCGGCGTATCGAGCGTATGTGTTTCGATCGCGATGTCGCCGAAATCTTCGTGCTGAGTGACATGGACGACTCCCTGCTTCACCAGTTCAAGCATGGCAAGGAACGACACGATGATCTCGACGCGTTCTTCCTTGCGAACGCTCCTTCCTTTTTCATACCGCGAAAATTGGCTGAAGCTGGTTTTGAGCGCCTGACTTACCCTCGTTGTCAGCCGACTCATCATTTCCTCGATCGAAACGATCTTTTTTACCGTTGCCTTGGGGAGCTCGATCTTCTTGGGAAGCTGAGCCAAGACATCACGCATCGCAGACGCCATGTTCGCCGATGAGCAGTGTTTTTCTGGAGCGAACACGGGAATGACCTCCGGCCGACCGCTACGCTCAAATATGATCTCCCTGCCGAAGTTCGTACGAATATGCTGTGCAAGTCCGCGAAAGAGTTCGTACATCGCAAGCCGGCGCTTGAGATCATCGATATCGCTTTCTTCATCGGCATCGAGATGGAGTTCCGGAAGTATGGATTTTGATTTGATAAGCACCAACGTTGAGGCGACAAGAAGAAAATTCGCCACATCGTTCATGGGAAATGCCTCAAACCGGCGGATCTCGGCGATGTATTCATCGGCAACTTTCGCGAGCGCAAAATCGCCGATGAACAGCTTGCGTTTTTCGATGAGTGTGAGCAAGAGGTCAAGCGGCCCCTCGAATTGCTCGGTTTTGAGGTGATAATTCACCTTATGTTCCCCGATGGTTGGGGCGCCAATTTGCTGTTCCATGGCTCTATTATAGCAAACTTTAGTGCGCGGATTGGTTGACAAAGATAAAATAAAATGATAATGTTTTCACAGGCGTATTCACCTAAATTCAGAGGAGAATCCAAATGCAAGTGAAGCCGTGGGTCGAATTGAGAACCGTCCGCAATCCGCACGCGAGAGAGATCACCTTACCGTTTGTGGCACACAGTGGTATCTTCAAGAGTTATGAGGCCGGTAAGGGCGAAAGAAATCCTGGGGAGTATGCTGAACTTTCAAGTGACGCGCGAGTCATCTGGGACGATCTTGCTCTGTAGAAAACACCCCGTGTCACCAAGGTACGCCTAAATCACCAGCATGTTATAGGCGAACCAGCGCAGTCCCATCTCCCGCATCTGCGTGATGTA
>Ga0209541_10002319_pt1 | contig 36170 bp, 37 predicted proteins | sample RifCSPlowO2_01_FD_184027 | JGI IMG/M metagenome (GOLD analysis project Ga0209541, IMG submission 184027) | Groundwater microbial communities from Rifle, Colorado - Rifle CSP2_plank lowO2_0.1 (SPAdes) (version 2) | ecosystem: Environmental > Aquatic > Deep subsurface > Groundwater | place...
GCCGCGCACGGCGCGGCTCGCCAAGCGCAGGTTCGCAGAGTTGTACAATCCACCTTAGAAAAATGTATTTAGGTCTATGAAAAAAATAACACAAAAAGAATTCGATAAGTTTGTAATTCCCAGATTATATTTTGAAGGTTTTTCAAAAACAGAGCGGGAAGTAGTAAGGTCAGTTTTCTTTTCTGATCTGGAAGATGTGGAATCGGGGGAGAGAAGCACACTATTTAATACTGCCGTACCGGGGATAAGCGAGGACGAGCTCAAAAAGAGATTTAATGGGTTGAGAAATCCAAGCTCTCCTCTTTCTAAAGGATTGAAGTTGCCTCTGTATAAATATCCTGACAAATTAAATAAACTAGAAGAGATTATGAACAAGGCGTTAGAAGGCAATAAAGAACCCTGGTTTTAACTTATCAGAATAATTTCACATAAAAAAACCCGTTGCTGCTTGGCCGAACGGGCTTTTTTAACGGCTAATGTTGGTGTCAGATGTCAAACTATGTTTCAAATGATGAACCGCATCCGCAGGTGCTTTTGGCGTTTGGGTTTTTGATTATGAATCCAGCGCCAATTAGGGCGTTAACGAAATCAAGAGTTGCTCCTTGCAAATATCTGACACTGATCGGATCAATATAAATTCTTATTCCGCTTGATTGAAATGTTGAATCATTTTCTTTGGGTTCATCTTCAATTTGCATACCATACTGAAATCCAGAACATCCGCCGCCCTGCACAAAAATTCTTAAACCAACCGTTTCAGGATTATGATTTTTGCCATCCTCGTCTTTCTCGGCCATTAGTTTCTTAAGTTCTTCTGCTGCAGAGCTTGTCATGATAATCATGATTAGCCTTTAAGATTTTATAGAACTATGATAAAATATAGCACAACAAGTATTAAATATCAAGCATTAGGTATTATTTTAGGTTTGGGCCGTTAGCTCAGTTGGTAGAGCGCCTCATTTGCACTGAGGAGGTCAGGAGTTCGAGTCTCCTACGGTCCACCATAAGATACTTTCAGAATTTTTTGAGCCGGACGGAAGCATTGCCTCGCGGCTTCGCCGCTCGGCTAGGTCGCTTTGCGCCGTGCGCAAAGCGGCAAAATCCCACGGCTCGGCAAACGAAACAGAAACGGATTTGTCCAAAAGCATGGGGTTCGTTCCAATCTTTTGGACAAATGCCTTAATGTCCTCAAAATTGTCGCCTTGCGACAATTTTTTGGCTTTGCCTTACAGAATATCAAGCATTCACAAATGTGTCTAAATTTTGGGGTACCTGTCAAAAAGGCGTTTTCAAGAAATCTCGATTCCTTGGATCGCATTGATAAGGTCATACAAAAAGAAGTCCAAAACGCAATAACGAATGCAGAAGATAGGGCTAAAAATCTAGTGCATACATAATTTAGCGGCGACTTGCCGACTATTGACTTTTATTGCGTAATATGCTAAGCTGATTGGCAATAAGCTAATCGGCTTATTTTGTACACCACAACAGAAGAAAGGAGTGAGACATGGGACTAGGCTTGACCTTACTACCCCTGCGGGGACCGCAACAGATGGGCGACGTGTCGGTTCTCTGCCATGATCGCTTGAGCTTCGACCAGGACTATGAGATTTTCGGTCAGCTCTCGGACGTCGGCGAAGGTAACAAGCCGACGATCAAGGCGAACCCGATCCCACCGCAGATGTGGGTCGAGACGTACGAGGATGAAGGCATCGAGCGGCATCGCGACGACAAGTACGGCACGGAGTTGACGTTCGTCTACGCCGAACGGCTCAAGAAGCTGAAGGTGTCGGACGATGCGTCGCCCAAGAACAAGGCGATCAAGGCCTTCGTCGAGGCGTTGCCGGACGACACGCCCATCATCCTGCTCTGGCGGTGAGGACAAGATGTCTCACCGCCCACAACACAGGCGCACGACCTTCGGGTACGGCGCCTTTTTTTTCACGAAAAATTTCTATACTAATTTTACTTGTCGCCGCCAAAAAATTTGAAAGCCTAAGCGAGGGCGCGGCGGAAGGAGATCTGCTATGAGGAAAAGTCAAACAATTTTCTGTTGATAAGTATCAGTTGCAAGATTCATTTCTTGGCGGATAAACATATTCAGTTTTGTGTTTCATCATCATCCAAATAATATTAACTAATTGCCTTCTCAAACAAACCAAAGCCTGGGATTTTGTTTTACCTTCTGATATTTTTCTTTTGAAATATTCCTTGGCTGCATTATTGCCGGAACGGGATATTTGGGACAAAGCCATTCTGTGAAATGATTTGTTAAGCCTCCGATTGCCAGATCTGGTCTTTCTCCATTTTATCCTCTTGCCTGACGAACACTCTCTGGGACAGCAACCGGCATATTTAGCCAATGAGCCAGGAGATTTAAAACGATTAATGTCTCCAATTTCTCCAATAAGTTCAGCGGCGATAACCGGACCACAGCCTGAAACAGTGTGAATCTTAAATCCATTTAATTCCATTAAAGCCGTCAGTTCGTCTTCAATTTCTTGAGTTTCTTCTATTAAATCAAGGAGTCGGCGTAAAGATCTTTTAGTTCTCTGTTCAAGAATAGAGTCGATATTTCTGGGTATGCTTCTCACCCAATATCGAAGAGCTTTTTTAGAAAATGGATCTTTGAACTTTGTCCGATAAGAACTATTGTGGATTCTGTGCAAAAGAATATGAAGCTGATTCTTAAGCCGAGTCCTTTCTTTAACCAGCCACTCCCTTTCTATTGATAATTCCCGTATTTGCTTGGCTTTTTTAGTTTCTTCGGTTAAAGTATGCTTAGGTAGCGTGTCAATCTTTTGGATCATGACTTTGGCTACTCCTAACGCATCCAGGGAATCATTTTTCTCTGGATGTGTTGTTTTTTGACGAAGATGATCGACTAAGACTGGGGCTACGGCTGTTACCGGCAGTCCTTCTTCAACCAGGAAGGATGATAACCTTTCTCCCCAGCTATGGATATCTTCCAGTCCAAAGGAAGGAATTAAACCGATACGATTAGCTTCACTTTTTGTTTTTTCGACCAATGAGATGAAATCTTCAGATTCGTTGCTGATTGTCATCTCGAATATCTTTTCTCCGAAAGGAGATAAGGCTACGGCAGTGTGGGTATCTTTATGGACATCGATACCGACATAGAGTACCTGAGAACGATTGATTATTTGCATGTCTCAAATATTTATTAATTTTTATCTGTTATTTTATTCTGCTGTCCGACTAAACAGCAGGCGTGCTTGAGTTGAAATCCCAGTATGCGAGAGTCATATCCCCGAAGGGTGACCAATCCGCTATTTGTTCATTACTCCTGCACAGAGGCGAAGCGAAACAATCCTCCTTGAGTCTTTCCCCAAAAGAATCAGGGCGACAGGGTGTGGGAAAGTAATTTCGCTTCGCTTCTCTACATTCTACTGAAAATTAAAACCCCAGTAGAGAAGAGAGACTTTCTCTCATACTGGGTTGGGGGGAATTCCGCCACGCCCGAGCGTTCCGCCGGAGCGAAGCGGAGGCGGTCAATCAGGGTTCTCCGCAAAATGGGTTCTGACTTTTTCAAACAAACACCACCAGACAGGAAATTGCAAGCAAGGGGCATTCGCCTCGCTTCGCTCGGCGACCAAATCGTAAGGTTTTCTGGGCGAAAAAAGCAGTTGGCGATTCTGCAAAATGCAGTTCGAGCAAATGCTAAAATAACACCACCGTAACGGATTTTTAAGAATTTTGGTTTAAACTGTGCTGGTAAAATAGGAATTACCTGAGGTTTTCAGAAATGACAGATAACCCCAAAAACGGACAGGAATCGAAAAATGTTGATTTTTTATAAAAATGTTTTAATATACTACCAGCTTGTTCTCTTACAAATGACGAGGGCTTATGACCAGCAAAGAAGAACTAATCGCAACTCTTCAACCGAATCTGGGCTATTTAAAGCACGTAGAGACAAATCCGACCAATACGGCATGTGTTTTTTTGACTGAAGATGCGGGGAATATCGAACGTTATATTTTTCAAGATAAGGTTTATGAGAGTGATTATTATATCCCAGCATTTTCTCTTTCTTTTGATGGTAAAAAGCTAGCAATTATCAGCCCAGAATCAGACAAGATAGGTAAGGGAGTTATTCTTATAAATGGAGAGGTTAAATATAATACCGGTCTCGATACCGTTTATCGTTTACAATGGCTTTCTAACGATGAACTAGCTTGGTATGGTTGGAATGAGAGCGAAGACAGGAATGAACGCACCAAGGATCATGGATATTTTATCAATGGCCAAGATATGACGGACAGATTTGAATTTGAATGTTTTTACGGTGGGTCGGTTATGGTAAAAATGGACAATTTGGTTTATTGCATAGATAAAAATGGAAACCGGTCACAATCTAAAGTTGCTAATGGCGACAGATGGAATAACTGGGGGTTCTCTGACCAAACTGAAAAAATAGAAAGACCTCAAACTATCCAAGTTGGGAAAAAGGTCGCTATTAATTTCAACGCTACAACTGGACCATTATTCGATGAGGTTGGATTAGCAAAAGACTTCCGTACTATTTTTGTTGATGATAAAACTCTCCGACCATACTATGTTGGCATGAGATACTCGAGAACTGCTACTTTGTTAGGCAAAACGGCAGAAAAGTTATTTGAAAAAGCAGAAGAAATCGAAGATAGAAAAGGCAAAATACCATTTTGGGGCTGGCCTTTGGCATATCTATTTGGTCCATATTCCCCCTTGCCTCTTGGCTCGGTATTTATGGAAAGATCGAAGAGATATTATCCGGTAATCGGTAACCAGATTTGGGAAAAAGGATATCACGGTATAGATGATTATTTATTGACCCCGACCGGTAAAATGGTTGTTGTGGCCAATGAAGGCAAGAAAGCATTTGTGGCGATTGATGAAGAAAAAGTTAGTTCTGATTACAACTCGGTCTATCACTGTGTATTTTTAGATGACGAGGGCGTTTGTTTTATTGGTCGGAAAGACAATAACTTTTTTAGAGTAGTGGTAAATTAATTCAGAAGCCCATACAGGGCTTCTTTTTTAATTCTTTAGATAACGTTATACTCAAAATCAAGAGGATTTTTCAGTAGGTATTCAAATAGCCGGCTAATCAAAGTTTTCCATACGTCCCGATATACTCCACCAGACAGGAAATTGCAAGCAAGAAACACAATATTGTATAGCACAACATAGGGTGCTTGTTATTTTCAGTAGGTCTGATAATATGAGAAAGCTGTTTGACAATAGAAGTGAGGTTTAAGAAGTGAACAGATATGTCGCTATCTTTTTGACAGTTATTTTCTGTGCTTTATCGGTAAAAGCTCAACCCGTACAACCTAAGCAAAAAGACGAATCTGGAGTTGTTCTTGAAAAGGCTAAGCAATTTGACCGCTTTCTTGAAGAGAAAAATTATGATGCATTATGGAATTTTTTGGCACCAAATCTAAAAGAAGACTACGAAAATAAAGAGGGATATATAGAGAGAACAAAAATATTCTCCCAATACACGGAAGTATTTTTTTCAAATCAAAAATTAGTTTTAATGAAAAAACGCTACGCTATTTTAGAGGGGATATATTCAATTACTCACACTAATACGAAAGAGTCTTTTAAAGGATGTATTCGAAATGTTTGGGTAAAAGCTAGTGACGATATTTGGTATTTTCTTACCGGAGGTTTTAGATGCGACTATCCCACAGAGAAGATTGTAGAAGAGTTAGGTTTAGAGCGCAGGTAAAGAACTCCCCCCAAAGAAAACTCTAAAATCTGGATATTTTTTTTATATAGCGCCAAAAGCGCTTTTTTGTTTTTAAACTTTTCTCATAAGTTGGCGATTAGTGACTTGGCCTTGTGAGCTTGTACGGTAAGATGTGTTGCCGTAACACACCTATTATGCTATAAATTTTTTAAATCCGTACTTTTACAAGGGAAGGGAGTTGTTTAAATGCAACTGTGGCTGAAACGGGAGCTTGTCAGACGCTTGATAGGGCCTCTCGCTTTTGGTGTGATTAGTGTTTTGCTGGGTCTGTTCTATCTCTGGGTGCTTGGATCCGTTTTTAGCGGCAATAACTTCTCGGCCAACAACCCTAAAGTTTATAAGAATTATGTCGAACGGTCTTTTGTAGACGAAGTTATAACCGAAAAAGAAATTTATGAAAAAAGAATGGCCGAAGAAATTCTATTTAACAGTCAGGATCCAGGAGTAGGGACTTTTGTAGTTATCCCTATTAGTGGCGCTATTCTTGGTGATAATGCGCAGCGCATATGGGATCAGCTATATATTACCGCTAGAATTACTGACGATGTAAAAGCGATTATATTTTTAATAGATAGTCCGGGTGGGGGAGTTACCGAAAGCGACCGTCTTTATGAAGAAATAAGAAAGATCAAAACGAGGGGTATTAAGGTTGTGTCTTTCGTCAATAGTTTATCCGCTTCCGGCGCTTACTATATAACAGTCCAATCAGACAAGATCGTGTCCTCCCCGACCGGAATCACTGGAAGTATCGGCGTTATCTGGAGATTAATAAACATGAAAAAATTAAGCCAAAAGATCGGGGTTTCTGAAGAGGTGATAAAATCAAGCGGAATGAAGGACATCGGTTCGATGTTCAAAGAAATGTCCGGCAATGAAAGAGTAGTTCTTCAGCGGGTTGTTGACCATAGTTATGGCAGGTTCAAATCGATTGTTCAGAAAGAAAGAGGGTTAAGCAACTCACAAATCGAGTTAGTGTCTACCGGCGCAGTATGGCATTCTGAAGATGCCAAGATGCTTGGTTTAGTAGACGAAATAGGCTATATGAACAGAGCCGTTGGTATAGCAAAGGAATTAACCGGCGTTAAAATGCCCATAGTTGTCCAATATGAAGAAGAGGTAACTTTGTGGGATATTTTTGGGACTCGTTCACCGCTTATCAGCTTGGTTAAGAATTTAAATAGTGCTGTAGATAACCCTGATATATTTTCTTCCGAACTGCTTTATATGTGGATACCATGACCCCCCTTAGATTATAAATTATACAAAACTCCAATTTGCTAGGAAGTTATGAGTATTTAAAACTAACCCTCTCCGAGGGTTTTGTTATTTGTTAAGGTTTATTGCAAAAAAATTCTCAAGCGGTTATATTAGATTCGTTATGGTTAATCCTGTTATGATATTGATTGTCGCTGTTTCTGTATCTATCCTTGTGATGCTGGGGATAAATTTGTATCTGTCCATTAAATCAAGGGGGAAAAAAGAGCCGGATGAAAATTATGTCGTGCTTCACCAGCGACTGGACTCCTTGGCGCAGGCAGTAAGCGAGCAGATGGAAAGAACGCGGCAAGCATCAGAGCGGGCAACTTTGTCGGTAAGCCAGCAGGTTCATAATTTTACGCAAGGAATGACCCAGCTCCATGAAGGACTGAAGGGGATGCATGATTCGGTGAAAAGCGTTGTTTCTTTTCAGGACTTGTTTAGAAATCCCAAACTGCGAGGCCAATGGGGGGAGATGTCGCTTGAAGCGTCTCTTGCGCAGTATTTTCCTAAAGACAGGTATATAATTCAGCATTATTTCAGTTCCGGCGAAGCGGTGGATGCGGTTTTGCGTCTACCGAATGACATTTTGCTTCCGATTGATTCAAAATTCAACTGGGATAATTTTCAGAAACTGGTTAATGCGGATAATGATATTCACAAAGACGGTTATCGCAAGCTTTTTTATTCTGATGTTAAGAAAAAAGTAGACGAGATAGGTTCCAAATATATTCTTCCCGCAGAAGGCACGACCGATTTTGCTTTGATGTTTGTGCCGGCGGAGACGGTTTATTATGAAATAATCAATAACATGAAAGAGGTGGACATCGCCGATTACGCCAGAAAGAAAAAAGTAATTCTCGTATCGCCGAACACTTTTGCTTTATCTGTTTCTGCTATTCAGCATTGGTATAGGGATGTCCACATAAACCAGAAAACCCAGTCTATAGTCAAGAAACTTGAAAGTATCGTTGCCGATAGTGCCAAACTGGCCGACAACTTTCGCAAACTCGGCGGCCACCTTTCAGACGCTACGTCGGCATACGAGGATTCGGAAAAACGCTTGGGGTTGATGACGGAGCGGGTTAATAAAGTTATTAAGACAGGAGAGACAAATGAGGACGACCAAAATAAAATAGAGTTACCGAAAGCATAATTTTCTGTTGTACAAGTTCACAAGACTGAGTCACTAACCGTTAATTTAGCCGAGAAGCAGGCCTTTTTCGGGCACGGCGTAAATTTCTGCTGAAATTTCGCCTTTTACTCCCGCCAGTCGCGGTCCGTAAATCCCTCAAAAGGCCTGCTTCTCGGCTTCACTCAGTCTTGTGAGCTGATACTTTCTGTTGTGGTATTGACATCTTTTAATCAGGTAGTATTTTGTGTACCAATAGTGGGCGTATTGAAAAAGAGACAGAAATGCTGAAAATCGGACACAGAGGAGCGCCGGGTTACCCGAAATATGCTGAAAATACAATGGGTTCTTTTCAAAGAGCGATTTGGAAAGGCGCCAATGCTTTGGAGTTTGACGTAAGAAGAACAAAAGACGGCAAACTGGTTGTTATCCACGATGATTCCGTTAACAGGACTACGAACGGTTCAGGAAAAGTGTGCAGTTTAACATATGAACAAATTACTAAGCTGGATGCTGGTTTTGGCGAGAGGATCCCACTATTGGAGGAAGTTTTGCGGAATTTCGGCCCGAAGGTTTTTCTGAACATTGAAATTAAAGAAGATGGCATAGAAAAAGAAATTTTAGAAATGATTAAGTTCTACGGTCTGGAAGATAAAGTGATTATTTCGGCTTTTGATTCTAACGATAACGACCAGAACTCAAGTTCATCGTGGAATCAGTTGGATGTTTTTAGCGGGGAGGCATTGATTGCTCTTTTAGCCGGCAGACGGAAGATATTTAGAATTGGCTGGGCGGCATATTTAGAAGAAGCTATTAAACGGAATGCTTTTGCTATTCATCCTCAATATACGACTGTTTACTCTGAAGCTATAAAAGTAGCTCACGACAGGGGTTTGCTGGTTAATGTGTGGACGGTCAACACGTTGAAGCAGATCAGAGAACTTCGTGAAATAGGCGTTGATGGTATTTTTTCTGATTTTCCCGAGTTGCTCTAAATTTTAAACTGTGGGTTATGCGGGGCTCGACTTGTTCAGCCCTCTTTATTTTTAAATACAAATTTAGTATTCTATTTTCCATGAATATACTTTTATTTTCACTATTGGCGTCGATGGCGTCGTTGGGATACGGTGCGTTTTTAAGCTGGCAGGTACTGAAGAAACCGACTGGAGACGAGAAAATGAGGGAAATACAAAGGGCGATACAAGAGGGAGCATCGGCGTACCTTGCCAGACAGAATAAGACAATATTCTGGGTGGGGCTGGCTGCGGTCTCGGTGCTTTGGTACTGGTTAGGCCCTACGCTTGCGGCAGGGTTCGTGGTTGGAGCTATTGCTTCGGCTTTCGCCGGTTATATTGGGATGATGGTCGCGGTGAGAGCAAATGTTCGTGTAACCGAAGAGGCCCGTTCGGCTGGTTCACAGCAAGTAAGCTCAGGGCAAGCAAACCAGGGGTTGGCTCGTGCTTTCGGTTTAGCTTTCAAAGGCGGAGCGGTAACCGGATTTTTCGTCGTTGGTTTGGCTCTGCTTTCTTTGACGTTATTCTATTGGTGGACGCAGGATGTAAAAGCGCTTATTGGTCTTGGCTTTGGCGCTTCCTTGATATCCGTTTTTGCCCGCTTAGGCGGTGGAATTTTTACTAAAGGCGCTGACGTCGGTGCGGATTTAGTTGGAAAAGTGGAAGCGGGAATTCCTGAAGACGATCCCCGCAATCCGGCAGTTATAGCCGATAATGTAGGGGACAATGTCGGTGACGATGCCGGAATGGCCGCCGATCTTTTTGAAACTTATGTTGTTTCAGCTTTATCGGTAATGCTTTTGGGTGATTTAATGTTCGGTGGGCTATCGTCGGAGGCGAGTCTCGCCCGATTGGGCGGGCAAAACGTGGTTGAGTTCCCGTTGCTTATCGGGTCTTTGGCGGTTATTGCGTCAATTGTCGGCTCTTTGTTTGTTCGGCTCTCCGGGACAAGAATAATGACAGCTTTATACAAAGGACTTGCGGTAACTACGGCGGTTCTTTTGGCGGCGTTTTATTGGATTACAGAAAGGACGAGCATTATTGATTTGGGAAATTTAAATGTATTTGGTGCTCTGGTTGTCGGCGTTGCAGTTACTGGTTTAATGGTTGTGGTTACCGAGTACTATACTTCAAAGAAATTCAACCCCGTAAAATCAATTGCCAAGGCCTCAACTACAGGGCATGGCACTAACATTATTACTGGACTTGCTGTATCCATGCAGTCAACTGCTTGGCCGGTTCTAATAATTGGCGCAGGTATATTGTTCTCATATATTTTCGGGGGAATTTATGGAGTGGCTCTTGCTACAATGAGTATGCTCTCGCTTACGGGAATAATTGTTGCTATTGATGCTTTTGGTCCGATCACCGATAACGCCGGAGGAATAGCGGAAATGGCCGGTCTGCCTGATTCAGTCAGAGATATTACTGATCCGCTTGACGCGGTGGGCAACACCACAAAGGCCATTACAAAGGGTTATGCTATTGCTTCCGCCGGTCTTGCGGCGCTTGTGCTTTTTGCCGCCTATAACCAGGAGCTTTATAATTTGGGATATAATAATTTTGGAGATAACGTAATTTTTCAACTCGCTGATGTTAGGGTTTTGCTTGGTTTGCTGATTGGCGGCATGATGCCGTATCTTTTCGGTTCACTGGCAATGCAGGCGGTAGGAAGAGCTGGTGGAGCGATAGTGGACGAGGTTCGCAGGCAATTTCGAGAGATGCCGGGAATTATGCAGGGCACTCAAAAACCCGACTATGGCAAAGCGGTTGATATTGTCACCCGAGCGGCTTTGAAAGAAATGATCGCGCCAGCAGTTATACCGATCGCTTTTCCTATTGCGGTCGGATTTATCCTTGGACCAGAAGCTCTGGGCGGACTTCTCGTAGGGGTTATAATTACCGGATTATTTGTCGCCATATCAATGACTTCAGGCGGTGCAGCGTGGGATAATGCCAAGAAATATATAGAGGAAGGTCAATACGGCGGTAAAGGTTCCGATGCCCACAAAGCGGCGGTTACGGGGGATACGGTAGGCGATCCGTACAAAGATACGGCGGGACCCGCAATAAATCCCATGATCAAAGTCGCAAACATCGTAGCTCTCTTGATTGCAAGATTCTTGGTCTAGAAATGGCAGTTGACGGGGTGTTATGCATTTGCTATACTATTAATAATGACAGGATAGCTCTATGAATTACGAGCTTATCTGCATGACAGAATAAAGAGTCCGCTTGCGGGCTCTTTATCTTTTTGATATTGTCCGGCCGTGGACCCGGGCCCGTAGTTTATGGAGTAAAATTCTGTCATTGTCATGCAGAGAAACGAGTGCAAATCTCGTCGGGTCCACGCTAAAAACTCCCTCACGCGGGGGAGTTTTTAGTTTTGTTAAATCAGGTTGACTTGCTTATTTTTTTTTGCTATCCTTATAAGGTAATAAATTAACCTCAAATAAATATGGAAAAACATCCAACAATAAAATACAAAGAGGTCGAACAGGAAAAAAGAGAAGTAAGTCCGGAAAAAAGGAGCCGGATGTGGGAAACATTAAAAATGGTTGGCTTGGCAGGACTTCTTACTTTTGGAATGGCTAAAGGCGCAGGAGAAGTGGTTAAGACAATGGATATAGAACATATGTCTCATAAAGGGATAAGTGAAGTGGATGGAAAACGGGTCATGAAAGGAGAAGTCAGAACCGCAGATGGGAGACAATGGCAAATAGAAACAAGCGCTGACATAGTGAAAGAAGACCCAGCGGAATCAGGACCGGGTGGAATAGGTGGTATAGATTTCAATACTTCCTATTTGTTTAGCCAGAATAAAGATGGATCTGGTGTTGCGGTAAAAATTGATGTTTATCCCTGGGGAGCTAAACTAACTACCCAAGAGTTAGGTCTCGACGGCAAGGTCTTAAATGAAAGAGTCAGCTCTATTAAAGAGGAACCAAAAAGCGTTATTCAACAAACCCAAGAAAGATAAAAATTAATGAATCTCCACGGGCTTACGCCCGTGGTATCATTTTAATTCAAGCAAGACTTGTCCAGCATCTTCTTTTCCTTGCATTTCAATATACCTTTTAATAATCTCTTCGTTCACGCCAGTTGTTGATACAAAGCATCCTTCCGACCAAATGCCATCAGTCCCCCAGTATACCTCTTTCGGCGGTATTTGGTCGGAAGGACAAGGTGATATTGGCAGTGATAGACAGCATGGGCTTGTTTCTTGAAATCCATACATCTTCATTATACACGGGAAAAGAAAATGCTGGATAATCTTCATCCCTCGGGCTTACGCCCGGGGAATTAAGATTGGTAGATTAAAACCGCCCAAAAGGCGGTTTTAGGTTATCAACACCGTCTCTAGGGCGGATTCGCTCAAAATGCTAAAATTATCGGGTGAATATAATTAAAGAAGGGACCCTTCTTCGCGTAAAGCTTCGAAGGGCGAGGAAGGAGGTGCGCGTATGTTTCAAGTAGTAGCAGCATCGGATATTGTGAGGGAATCATTATTAACCTTATGGACCGGCGTGGCGGGGTTTATTCCTCGATTAGTTGCGGCCATAGTTGTTTTTCTCGTAGGCTGGTTAATTGCCGTTCTTTTAGGGAGAGTCGCGTGGCATATCGTTAAGATACTTAAAGTTGACAGCGCCCTTACCAAAGTTGGCTTTAGGCAGGCATGGGAAAGAGGAGGTTTCCGGTTGGATACTCCCAAATTTTTCTACGAGCTGGTCAAGTGGTTTTTCATAGTTGTTTTCTTAATGGCGGCTACCAATATTCTTCGCCTTGATCAAGTGACAGAATTTTTGGGAACCGTTGTGTTTTATCTTCCAAACGTAATTGTTGCGGCTGTTATTCTGTTGATAGGCATATTAGTTGCGAAATTCCTGGAAGGACTGATTAGAGCGTCGGTTAAAGCAGCAGGGTTAGTTTCAGCTAATTTTCTGGGTACTTTGACCAAATGGGCGGTTTTCGTGTTTACGCTGCTTATCGTTTTAGCTCAGTTGGGAGTAGCAGATGATATCGTTAGAATCGTGGTGGTTGGCTTTGTTGCCGCCGCTGCGCTGGCCCTAGGTCTTTCCTTCGGCCTTGGCGGGGTTAAACATGCTGACGAGATGATCAGCAAACTTCGACGACGAATCGAAGACTAGTAGTATGCGGATAGCGTACTACGAATGGGCACACCCAGCTCAGCTGGGCACACACGAATTTGGATAGTTATTCAAAACCAAAAAATCCCCTTCGATAAACTCAGGGGATTTTTGGTTATAAGAATAAACAAACCGCCATAAAACTAGCAGTTTTATGGCGGTTATGGTGATTTATTCATTTGAAAGTTCCCTAATTACTATTTACTTACTTAATTACCGATATTAGTTTTTCATATCCTTCTTTGAATATTTTTTTGAGTTGGTCTGATTCGCTTTTTGAGAATTTAGATAAGACAAAAGATACGACGAACTTATCCCGCTTTTTGCCCGATTGTTGGCGGGCTTTCGCCAGTGAGCGGGTGGCGGTGCCAATGCGAAGGCGATAGAATTTTTTTGTTTTGAGAACCCTCATTATTGACTCTATGCCTTTATGTCCGCCGGAGTTTTTGTCAAAGGAGAGCTTGGAGTTGCCGAATGGGATGTCCAGGTCATCGTGAACGACGATTAAGCTTGTAGCTTGTAGCTTGTAACTTGTAACTAGCTTTTTTATGGCCTCACCGGATTTATTTACATACATCTGCAGTTTGGCTAATATGACCGTTGTTTTTTCTGACTTTGTTTTTGAAATCAAAGAATTTGTTTTTTTATCAAATTCGAAATCATTAGCCCCCAATTTTCTAGCCAAATAGTCTAAAAACATAAATCCGACGTTGTGCCGTGTTTCTTTATATTGTTCATCGGGATTACCGATGCCAACGATAAGTTTCATTTTAGCCATAATATAATAGATAATATCACATAAATTGTCTGTTGCAACGAGACGAAATTTGATATAAAATTACGTAATGTTTAATGGCGATGTTCAAAATTTATCTCGGCAATTCTCAAAAAATGAAGTTCTTGTTTTTGTTTGGGAGACGATAAAGGTGGTTGTCATCTCACTTGCCATTATACTGCCGATAAGGTATTATCTTGTTCAGCCGTTTTTTGTTAAAGGAGCGTCAATGGAACCCAACTTTGAGGATGGCGACTATCTTTTAATAGATGAAATAACCTATCGTTTTTCAGAACCTCTAAGGGGGGATGTGATTGTTTTTCGTTATCCTGAAGACAGGAGCCAGTTTTTTATAAAAAGGATAGTGGGATTGCCAGGTGAAACAATAGAAATAAGGAACAACAAAGTAATGGTATATAATGATAAAAGTCCGGGGGGCATAGAATTGAAGGAAGAGTATATAGATGTATCGCAACAAACTCTCGGAAACATGCTATTACGTTTGGAGAGTGATGAGTTTTTTGTTTTGGGAGATAATCGTTTGCAAAGCTCTGATTCAAGGCGTTGGGGACCGGTTAATAAGACGTTGATAACAGGCAAGACGTTTCTACGGGCGTGGCCGTTCACGAAGTTTGATAAAATAAAAAGAGTAGTGTATTAGCTACTAGCTACTAGCTACTAGCTACTAGTAATCATACTAGTTGCTAGGCACTAGTCGCTAGGCACTAGTTTGGCGAAGCCAAAAATCCAAGCCCCTAAAGGGATGCGCGACATTCTTCCGGAAGACCAGAAATATTTCAGGTATATACAAAAAAAATCCGACCAGCTTTTGGAATACTATGGATTTGAAAGGATTGATACTCCGATATTAGAATTTGCCGATTTGTTTTATCGTTCTGTCGGAGAAACGTCGGATATTATAGAGAAAGAAATCTATACTCTTAAAACCAAGGGTGGGGATGTGCTTGCTCTGCGGCCGGAGAATACGGCGGGAGTTGTGAGGGCTTATATAGAAAATGGCATGAATGTGCGGCCTCATCCCGTAAAACTATCTTACTGGGGTCCGATGTTCAGGCATGACCAGCCCCAACACGGAAGATACAGGCAATTCTACCAACTGGGGATTGAGACAATAGGCGACAGTTCCGAAGCGGTTGACGCGGAACTTATATTTCTCGGTTACAAATTACTGGACATGCTTGGACTTAGCGGTTACAACGTCCACATAAACAGTCTGGGTGATTCTAACTGCCGTCCAGGATATATAAAGGTCTTAAAAGATTACTACAAAAACAGGTCGAAGAAACTTTGTTCAAATTGTAAAAACCGTTTTAAAACAAATATTCTTCGTGTTCTTGATTGCAAGGAAGCGGAATGTGTTGAGTTGGCCAAGGAAGCGCCTCAAACAGTTGATTTTCTTGACGACGACTGCAGAAGGCATTTTAAGCATGTTCTTGAATTTCTCGATGAAGCCAGGGTGCCGTATATTCTTGACTCTCGGCTTGTGAGGGGACTAGATTATTATACAAGAACCGTTTTTGAATTTATGCCGGAGGAAGATCCTTCGAATCTCTCAGGGCAGGGGGCGCAGTCGTCGGTTATTGCCGGCGGCCGCTACGATAAGCTTATAGAAATGCTTGGAGGTTCAAAAACGCCTGCTGCTGGTTGGGCCATGGGTTTGGATCGAGTGGCTTCGGCTCTAAAAGAAAAGAACGTGAATGTCCCAGACGGTCTGTTAAAACCAAAGATTTTTCTGGTTCAGCTTGGAGAAGCGGCAAAAAGAAAAAGCCTAAATCTTTACGAAAGTTTCCGTAAAGCCGGCGTAGAAGCTAAATCATCCATAGGCAGAGACAGTATTAAGTCGCAGTTGCGAATCGCCAACCGCCTAGGAGTTCGCTTTGCTCTCATTTTTGGCCAGAAAGAGGCCTTAGACAGCACAATAATATTAAGAGAGATGGATACAGGCGTTCAAGAAACAATACCACTTGAGAAGATCGTGGACGAAATGAAAAAACGCCTGAAAAGTTAAGTCAAAATTCAAAAGGCAAAATTCAGAAGTTCGATTTAGAAATAAAAAGTATTTAAATAATTTTGACTTTTGATTTTTAACTTTTGAATTATGATTTCTGACGTCTTTTGCAAAATTTTAAAAGGAGAACTTAAGGCCGATGTTGTCTATAAGGATGATGATTTTTGGGCCGTGAAGGACATAAATCCTCAAGCGCCAGTGCATCTTTTGATAATTCCAATTAGACACCTCACTTCACTTGGGGACTTCATGGAAGGCGACAACAACGATTTGCTTGGCAAAGGACTAGTGGTAGCCCACAAGGTTGCTCATCAGGTTGGCATTGCTGAAAAAGGATATCGTCTGATAATAAATGAAGGAGAGCATGGGGGTAAGCTTATTCCGCATTTGCATATGCACTTGTTGGGAGGGAAAAGACTGGGACCGAAACTGGTTAAATAATTTTACTACGAAATACGAATCAATACGAATGTACGAATTCGTAAATTCGCAGTATAGAGAGGAAGAACGACGATTATGGTTGAAGTTAAACGAAAACCAAATGAGTCAACGGGAGCTCTGTTAAGGCGTTTTAGCCGTTTTGTACAACAAAGCGGAGTTTTGCTAAAGGCAAAAAACGATCAGCATCGCCAGAAAAAGACCAATGAAAGGAGAGAAAAAAACGCCGCCATTATGGGTATGCATCTTAGCGAGTTAAGAAAACGACTGACTAAGCTTGGCAAGTATGACGACGAGACATTTGAGGAAGAAAAAAGAAAGTTAAAACAGAAACTAGGGTTATAGGTTCGAATCTAATCAATTTTCGACACGCCTCCGGTTCCCCTGCGAGGAACCTCGGCTACTTCCTGCCTGCCGGCAGGCAGGTCGCCCGACTTTTTCTCCAGCGGTGAAACGATTATACCGCTTCCGGCCATGCAAAAAGTCGGGTCTCTAGTGTCTCTAATTGATTGGATTCTCGCCAACCGAATGATGCTGAAGGAGTGTTTACAAAACGATATGAAAAAAGCAATGAAGTCAGGCGACGCAACAAAGCGGCTTGTTTTGAGTTTGGTCAACAGCGCGATAAAAAATAAGGAACTGCAAAAAAGAAACAAGCTCAGCAAATCAAGCGTCGACGTAGGTAAGCTTGAGGAATTGTCCCAGCTGACAGACGGAGAAGTCTTGGAAGTAATCTCTTCGGAAGCTAAAAAAAGAAAAGAATCCATTGAAAGTTACGAAAAAGGCGGGCGAGAAGAACTTGCCCAAAAGGAAAGAGACGAACTTATAATATTAATGGAATATATGCCTGAACAGATGCCAGAAGATGAGATAAGAACGGAAGCAAAGAAAGCGATTTCTGAAATCGGGACGACAGACATAAAAGAAATAGGTAAAGTGCTAGGCGTTCTAATGCCAAAACTTAAAGGTCGAGCCGATGGGCAAACGGTAAGCAGGATAGTGAAAGAAGAACTATCCACTTAAAAAGGGGTCAGGTCCCTTTTCTTGGCCTACCTCTTGGGTTGATTGTAGATTTAATCTTAAGTTTTTCAGCTATTTTTATGATCCAATCTTTAGATCCAAATGGTTTGCCTCTGTTTACTGAATTACGCAAGTTTATTAAAACCTCGTCTTCATCTCGTTCATTTAGCCAGGCCGTATAATCCTTAGTTATAGGTATTGGCCAGTCAGATAACAACTGTTTTTGCTCTTGATTGCCGTATTTTCTAATCCAAGCACTGCCCCAGCGCCACTCGTCAGCCTTTTTAGATAAGTTTGCCCTATATGCGTTACTTTCAACATATTTACATACTTGGACGAAGTGGCTGTCTTCTTGAACCGGAAACGACTTATATCTGCCTTGATATAAATGTCCATACCCGGTCATATTTCTATGAGTTAACCATCTTTGGGTGTGAGTTAATGTTAGCCAGCGCATAAATATTGGCAAGTCCCTACTTTCTTTTGGATGTAAAATAAAATGCCAATGGTTTGGCATTAAACAATAGACCAAAATTCTCATTGGATATTTTTCTTTAGCTTCAATGAGAATCTTCTCAAATGTAAGATAATCTTTTTCTTTCTCAAAAATTTTCATTCGCGCATTTGCTCGATTTAACACATGATAAATAGAATTTCCTTCAATTGTTCGAAGGGGACGTGGCATATAAATCATTATATCAACAAAAAGTAAAAAGAAAAGGGACCTGACCCCTTTTTACGATTCCCCTTTTTACGATCCTGACCCCTTTTTACGATCTGGTGGGTTAGTGGATATTGAAGTTTAGTGTTAAAATCCAGCCATGATAAGTATAGTATTTCGCAATTCGACATCAGGTAAAAAATACAGCTCAAAATTTTTTAAGAAAATTTTGGAAACGGCGATTCGGAAGCTTAAATTAAATAAAAATTTTAGCGTGAGCGTTAATCTGGTAGGAGAGAAAAAGATAAAGGAATTAAACAAAAAATACCGCAACAAAAACAAACCAACCGACGTCCTCTCTTTTCCGATAAATGACCATGTCGTCGGCAGTCGGCAGTCGTCAGTTGTCAGTTGTGATCTTGGAGATATTTTCATCTGCTTATCCATTGCAAAAAAAGAAACAAAGAGAGAAAATGTAAGTATTAAAAGAAAACTGGCGCAATTGGTCGTACACGGATTTTTGCATTTATTGGGATGCGACCATGAAAAATCTAAGAAAGAGGCAGAGAGTATGTTTAAGTTGGAAGAAAAAATTCTTAAAACCACAGATTGATTTTTAGAACGCAGCTGGCTTGACCAAATTCGAGGCAAATCCGAGCATTGCGACGAGCCATACTAAAGTATAGTGAGGAGCAAGCGGAGGATTTAACGAAGAAGTTGGTCAAGAGCGTACTCGCCATAATCCGCCAGCTGGCGGAGGCGAGAGCGGCCAGCAAGTTATAATGAGGCCATATACAATTTCAGGTATTGATATCGGCAATTCCCAAGTGAAGGTTGTTGTCGCTCAAATTGGTAGAAACAACTTAAGGCCGGAGATTTTAGGTACAGGCAGCGCTGAATCAGAAGGACTAAGAAGGGGCATGGTGGTTGATATGGAAGAGACGATAGGCAATATTGCATCAGCTGTTCAACGCACTGAAGCAATGGCGGGTGTGAAGATAAAAAAAGCATTTGTTGCCGTTAACGGTCTTCACATAAAAACCCAGATTTCGCGAGGAGTTATCGCTGTATCTCGCGCGGACAATGAAATATCCCAGAACGACATAGAAAGAGTTGTGCAGGCGGCTTCGGTGGTAAGCATACCCGCCAACAGGGAAATAATTCATGTTATTCCAAGAAATTTTGTTGTTGACGGTACCGAATATGTAAAGAATCCTTTAGGCATGAAAGGCGTTCGTCTTGAAGCCGATGTTTTAATAATAGACGGCCTGTCTCCGTATTTGAGGAATATTGCCAAATGCGTTAACGAGAACAATGTAGAGGTTGCAGGATTAGTTTATGCTCCGCTTGCCGCATCGCTTTCCTCTCTGGACAAAAATCAAAAGGAACACGGAGTAATCAATTTGGACTTCGGAGGCGGTACATCAACGCTTACCGTGTTTGAGGAAGCCGACCTGCTCCACAACGCAGTGATACCGGTTGGTTCAAAACACATTACCAACGACTTAGCTGTTGCTTTGAGAACATCTCTTGATGTTGCCGAGAGGGTAAAACTTGAACACTGCTCCACTTCAAGCGCAGAAGATTTAAGACGGAAAGATAACATAGATTTATCTCAACTTATCGGCGAAGAGGACTTTGTCATCCCCAAGAAACAGCTTATAAAAGTAGTTGATGCCAGAATAAGCGAATTGCTTGATATTGTGGAGTCAGAATTAAAAAAAGTTCCCAAAAACAGTATTTTGCCGGCAGGAATTGTATTGAGTGGCGGAGGTTCCAATCTTCCGGGTTTTGCGTTGCTAGTTAAAGACAGACTCCGATTGCCGGTTAGAATAGCTGAACCGCTGGGTTTTGATGGCGCGAACAATATCGTTGGAGATCCGGCATTTGCTGTTGCCGTAGGTCTTGTTTTGTGGGGAGCAGAAAAGGAATTCGGCGGACAAAGACAAAAATTATCTCTGGACGGTAAAGATCTTGCAGCAAAGATTAAGGACTGGCTGAAAAATTTTCTCCCCTAAAACCACGGAAACTTCCGAGTAAATATTCGAAGGCGAGGAGGTTGATTTAAATTTAGGGACGGTGAACGAGGTTATCCACAGGTAATACGTTGCAGGTTTGCGCGTGTTTTTATTTTGTGTTAAGACAAGGTGAATGAACTAAGAGATAGTAACTAGGAGATAGGAATTAGAAAAAATTCTACACACTATTTCCTCCACACTATTTCCTAACAAGGGTGGCCAACATAAAGCCTCCATTTGAAACATTTGCCAGAATAAAGGTTGTCGGAGTGGGTGGCGGTGGTGGAAACGCTTTGGCAAGAATGATAGAAGCCCGAATTCACGGGGTTGAGTTTATTGCTGTCAATACAGATGCTCAAGCATTGCATAATACCAATGCTCCCACAAAAGTTCACATAGGCAAGAGTCTGACGCGTGGTTTAGGAGCTGGCATGAATCCTGAAATTGGCAAGCAAGCGGCGGATGACACAAAAGAAGAAATCCAAAACGCCCTTAAGGGCGCTGATATGGTATTTATTTCCGGCGGTCTCGGCGGAGGCACTTGCAGTGGGGCCGCTCCGATTGTGGCTGAAATAGCTCACGAACTCGGAGCTCTAACTGTTGCCGTTGTAACTAAACCGTTCAGTTTTGAAGGTGCCCAAAGAGCAAGAATAGCCGAAGAGTCGTGGCACACGCTTCGAGACAGAGTTGATGCCCTTATTACCATTCCCAACGACAGATTACTCTCGGTCATAGACAGGAAAACGCCGTTGCTGGAATCATTCGCAATAGTTGACGATGTTCTGCGCCAAGGCGTTCAAGGTATATCTGACCTGATAACAATACCGGGCATAATTAACGTTGACTTTGCCGACGTTAAAGCAGTTATGTCTAATTCCGGTTCCGCTTTGATGGGTATAGGAAGGGCAACTGGCGAGGATCGAGCGATAGAGGCGGCCAAGATGGCCATCAACTCTCCGCTTTTGGAAGTTTCGATTGATGGAGCGAGAGGAGTATTGTTTAATGTTTCCGGCGGTATGGATATGGCGATGGCTGAAATAAATGAAGCGGCCAGAATTATTACCGAACACATTGATGCTGACGCTAAAGTTATATTTGGGGCAGTGCTTGATGATAAATTAAAAAAAGGCGAACTCAAAGTTACAGTAGTTGCTACTGGATTTAACAATGGTCATCCGGCGTCCGTTAGGCCAATGCTTAGTGGAAGTCCAAGTTTATTTGATAATGTGCCGAAGAAAAACAATGACCTTTCCGGCAATGGGATTCCCAATCAGTCGGCAACTTCCGCTCTCGTCGATAAGGGCAGGGTAAAAGAATTAGTTGATTCTTCGATCGATGATGACGAGTTTGATATACCCGCGTTTATACGGCGCAAAATGAAGTGACGCTCAACATCCCCAAATTTAAATCAACCTCCTCACCTTCGGGTATTTATGTATCGTACGATACATAAATAATCATCCGGGAAAAACAAAAGGGGCTTATTGCCCCGTTGACTCTTCTGCTGGCACAAACCTATCTCCGAACCACTCCGTGGTTTGCATCTCTTCAATTACCACTCTGCCACCGTGTTCTTGATAGTAGGTCTTCTCTGGCCATCTTTGGGCGCACTCATCAGGCGGGTTATGCTCTAAAACATGGTATATTCTGTCGCTTTTTAGAAAGAAAAATAACTGTTCCTCTTCCTTTGTCCGAAAAACAGGTTTTACTGCTTGTTCTTTTGTAAACATGATCTGTCGCTTCCCGGAATTTTTCTATATAATATAGGAAAATACTAGCATGTCAAGGAAAAGGAAAATTTTATTTTATCCACAAATGTTGTCCTTGCTAAAGAAAAATAATTTTATAAAATGAAGTTACGTGAGTACGATTTTAAAATTATGTACATTTAGTTGAATGACCCCCGCTTTGAAGCGGGGCTAAAACTTCTTTTATGGGGTACAAAACCGCCAATGGCGGCGTTTTTGTCCCCTTACTACCAATTACGAATTTTTACTAACTTACGAATGAGTATGTTGGTACAGATTAGTAATTAGTAGATTGTATTATGAGTGAGACCTTAACACAATCTAATCTGGGAATAAACGGTGCCGCCTCGCCTTCGGCGGGCGAGCCTCGCCCCGAAGGGCGGGAGGTTATTGAGTCCGGTATCGGAATTAAGTGGCCGCGTCTTTTTGGCATAGGGGATCCTTACGATTTTATAAAGTGGGAAAAAAGAATGGCTAAAATAATCAAGGGAGACGGTACTACAGTATTCGAGCAGAAAGACGTTGAGGTTCCAAATACCTGGACTCAAACGGCTACCGATATAGTTGCTTCAAAATATTTCAGAGGCAAGTTAGATTCTCCTGAAAGAGAGTACAGCGTAAAACAAATGATAGACAGAGTTGCCAAGATGATAGGCGAGTGGGGAATGAAAGACGGATACTTTGATACCGTCGGCGACTGCGACAATTTTATAAAAGATCTAACTTATCTTTTAGTAAATCAACAGGCAGCTTTTAATAGTCCGGTATGGTTCAACGTCGGTGTTTATGAGCGTCCGCAAGCGAGTGCGTGTTATATCCTTTCCGTAGAAGACAATATGCAGTCCATTCTTGATTGGTTCAGAGATGAAGGATGGATATTCAAGTATGGTTCTGGTTCCGGCATCAATCTGTCTAAATTAAGATCATCCAAAGAACCGTTGTCAAAAGGCGGTTATTCTTCGGGTCCCGTGTCTTTTATGAAAGGTGCCGACGGCGTTGCTAACTCCATTCGTTCCGGCGGCACCACTCGTCGCGCCGCCAAGATGGTTGTTTTAAACGCAGACCATCCTGACATCAAAGATTTTATCTATTCTAAAAAAGTGATTGAAGATATGACAAAGGCGCTGGTTCGCTCCGGATTTAAAGATGACATAAAAGCTGATCTGTTTGATCCCTACACGCTTCTTCCATATCAGAACGCCAACAACTCTGTAAGAGTTACCGACGCTTTTATGAGAGCGGTGGAGGCCGACGGCTATTGGGATTTAAAAGCGATAACGACCGGCGAGACTATTGAAACGGTTAAGGCAAAGGAACTGTTAAGAAACATGGCTGATGCGGCGTGGCATTCAGCAGACCCCGGCATTCAGTACGATACGACTTTCAATGAATGGCACACTTGTCCTAACGCGGGAAGGATTAACGCCACTAACCCATGCAGTGAATACGCACATTTAGACAACTCGGCCTGCAATCTCGCGTCGCTTAATTTAATGAAGTTTTTACGCGAGGGAGGACGATTTGATGTGGATACTTTCAAAAAAGCGGTTGATACAATGATTCTTGCGCAAGATATTTTGGTTGATCGCGCCTCTTATCCAACGGAGAAAATAACCGTCAACGCTCATGCCTACCGACAGCTTGGTCTGGGATATGCTAATTTAGGCGCATTGCTAATGGTTTTGGGTTTGCCATACGATTCAGATAGCGGAAGAACTTTAGCCGGACAGATAACATCTTTGATGTGTGGGGAGGCGTACAGGATGTCAGCTGTCATTGCTAGCCACAAAGGACCGTTTGCCGGTTATTACAATGACAGAGAGGGGACATTGAAAGTTTTATCAAAACATCTTGTTGCTGGCGACAAACTGTTTGAGGAGTCACAAGGTTTAGGTATGGATGACAAGTATTTAGAGGCCGAAGCGCGTCTGGTGTGGCATGAGGCGAAAGAATTGGCTGACGAGTACGGAGTAAAGAACTCCCAGGTCACGGTTTTGGCGCCAACCGGAACTATAAGTTTTCTGATGGACTGTGATACTACTGGAGTTGAACCGGAGCTTGCCCTAGTTAAATACAAGAAATTAGTCGGCGGAGGAACGCTGAAGCTGGTTAACAACCAGACACCGCTTGCTTTAAGGCGGCTTGGTTATCTTAACGAAGAAGTCGACGCGATATCCGAATTTATATTGGAGAAAGAAACGATTGAAGGAGCTCCTTATTTAAAAAATGAACATTTGTCTATATTTGATTGTTCGTTCAAGGCGTCGAATGGCATCCGAAGCATAAGTTATATGGGCCACATTAAAATGATGGCGGCTGTTCAGCCGTTTATATCGGGGGCAATATCCAAAACCATAAACCTGCCAAGCGACGCGACAGTGGAAAACATAGAGGACGTATTCTTTCAGGGTTGGCGGCTGGGGCTCAAGGCGCTGGCGGTTTATCGGGACGGCTGCAAATCAATTCAGCCGCTCAATACGTCAAACAAAGACCAACAACCCACAACCGACAACCAACAACTAATCGAGAAGATTAACGGTTATACTAGGATTAAACTGCCGGACGAAAGGCCGTCCATTACTCACAAGTTTTCCGTCGGCGGATTTGAGAGTTATCTTACGATTGGATTCTATCCTGACACCATGAAACCGGGGGAGACTTTTATCACCACAGCCAAAGAAGGAAGCACAATTTCTGGCTTATTTGATACCATCGCAACTCTGATCTCAATGTGTCTTCAGTCAGGTATACCGCTTAAAACTCTTGTGAGGAAATTCAAAGACATGAGGTTTGAACCAGCCGGCTTTACCAATAATCCTAATATCCCGACTGCTAAATCCATTATTGACTATGTTTTTAGATATATTGGTATGAAATATTTAAACCCGGAAGACAAAGAAGAAATATTTGGATCGGATCATGCCCACGACGAGTCCGCTCAAGAGCCGCAAAAAGAACCCGTATCTCAAAGCGATAAAATACTGGCTGAACTCGTTTCATCTTCAACGATAAGGACAGAAAAAATTCCCGTTTCCTCCACTCAAACAGACAAAACAGGTGGTTCCAGCGGCAACGTAGAATTGTCTGGCAATTACGCTGCGGGCAATGGAAAAGCCAAATCACTTAACGCTGATGCGCCATTGTGCCATAATTGCGGAACGATAATGATAAGAGCTGGCTCATGCTACTCATGTCCCAACTGTTTTGCTACCACTGGCGTGTGTAATTAAGTATTTGTTCAAGAGGCGTAGCCGATTGGCAACAAATACTTAACCCTTTTCTTTTTAATCGAAATATGTTAACCTAAATTTTAGGTTTTTGAAATTTAACGGTAGGTTCTAAGTGGGCTGGATAGCAAATATTTTGCTGATTTTAAGTATATGGCTGGTGGGAAACAAGAATAGGTGGGCATTTGTTGCTGGTTCGGTTGGAAATTTTTTATGGATACATCGTGGTCTTTACCAACAAGAACCAATGTATGATCTGGTTTTTATCGCAGTTGTTATGACCGTTCTGAATGTCAGAGCTTGGCTGAAGTGGAGGCCCTAACGCCTCTTTTTTATTTTCCTCAATATTGCTAAAGTTTCACCATGCTTCATAAGTCGCAGATATTTTTTTGGTTGTTAGTTAGTTTTTTGTCGGGCATTTTAGTTGCTTCTGTTTTTAACGTCGGCTCTACGTTTGTCTATATCGGTTTGATAGCGGCACTAGGGCTTGTGGCGGTGTTCGGCTATCAGAGAAATTTTAATCGAAGCATGCTGTTAGCAGGGTTTTTGTTGGCGATTTTTTTATTCGGAGCCATTAGATTTAACTCGGCGAAACTTGGCAATGACCGGCTTGACGTTTTTACTGATTTAAAGGTAGGGGATAAGAATATTGAAGTCACGGTGAACGGCTATGTCGACAGCGAATCGGCAGATCGTGGTAACAGGCAGGAGCTTGTTGTTAGGGCCAAAGAGGTAGTTGCCGGGGACAGGACGGTCGTTGTTAACGACAGGGTCTTGGTTACAACCGGCAGTTTTCCCAAGTTTAACTATGGCGACATGGTTTTGGCAAAAGGCGCACTGGAAAAACCGCAGAACTTAGGAGAATTTGATTACGCGGCTTATCTCAAGAAAGAAGGTATAAGAACGACCATGTTTTATCCGGAGATAGTGGGCTCCGACAAACACTTTGATACTTTGATGTATCATAGTATAGGATTTTTTGAGGGGACTAAGATTGGTTTGTATAAAAAAATATTTTGGCTGAAAAATAATTTTGAAAACGCCATTAATAAATCAGTCTCCGAGCCGAACGCCTCTTTCATAAACGGTATTTTACTAGGTTCAAGACAGAATATATCCGATGATCTGAAAGAAGCATTTAACGAAACTGGTACGACCCACATACTCGCCATATCGGGATACAATATAATGATAATCTCTTGGGCGGTTTTGATGGGGCTTATAGTTTTTTTCAAACGAAGGACCGCTTTTTGGCTCTCTGTTATGGTGATATTTTTGTTCGTAATCCTGACTGGTGCTTCGGCATCGGTGGTGCGAGCGGCGGTAATGGGTTTATTGCTTTTGTTTGCCAATGGTTATGGCCGGCTTTATAACCCGAAAAATTCTATAATCCTTGCCGGAGCGACAATGGTTTGGCTGAATCCTTTTGCCTTGGTTTTTGATATCGGTTTTCAGTTGTCATTTGTGGCGGTATTGGGGCTTATGTATCTGTATCCGAGGGTTGATAACAAACTGAAAAAAGCGCCGAAATTCGGTAATTTAAAAGAAATATTTTTGATGACCCTCTCGGCCCAGGTAGCCGTAGCGCCGCTCTTAATTTATTATTTCAAGAATTTTCCCCTCGTTTCTCTACCTGCCAACGTTCTTATTTTACCTTTTCTTCCCGCCGCTATGTTTGCCGGATTTATTTCTGGCCTTGCAGGAATGGTGTTCTTACCTTTGGGTCAATTTGCCGGTTGGTTTGCTTGGGCGATGACTACTTACCAAATAAAAGTGGTTGAATTGTTTGCAGGAATATTGTAATTGGTTTAGTATTTGCTATATGAGAGAAAAAAAAAGAACCTTCTTTTGGTTTCCCGCTCGAAAAGTCACGTAAGGACCTAATCGCCGGCCTCGAAGAGGCAGTAGAAGCAACAAAGAGAAGGATCGCAGATTATAAAGCCAGTGATGCTGACGTTTCTGAACTTGAGACGCATCTTAACGACTTAGAAAAACGGCTTGAAGCGGCAAAACAAAAAGGAGGATAACAACGTGGAAACAGTAGCAGGACCACTCGAGCTTCTTTGTTCTTTGACCCTTATTATATTGTTCTTTTCCTTTTTATTTAGGTAAAGCGTTTTTAGATATCAGATATTCCTTGCCGCATAAGCGGCTTTTCTGGGTAGTGAATATTGCTGATTTAAAAAGCGGCAAAGCCGCAGCGGCAATATCTACTACCCGGTTTTCTTTTTGTCTTAATTTGTGGTACTACAGAAACAAAGTGTTCCTTGATAGGACTCTAGATGAGTTTTGTAAATTTATGGCGGCCGATTGATGCTGTTGCTTACCGTCTTGTGGGTAGGCGGTTTCTAGGCGCTCAAAGTGTAGAGGATGTTCTAGGAGTAGGCAGGCAGTTAAAAAGACAGAGGTTTAGGGTGACCTATAACCTTTTAGGAGAGCATATTAAAGACGAAGGAACAGTCAACATGGCGCTTGAAACGACTCTCGCATTGATCAGTAGGATGAACCATAATAATTTTGGCAATGTGTCGTGTAAACCCACACTGTTTGGTTTGGCAATATCTAAGAAGCTATTTCATGAGAGCATAACCACTGTTGTTCAACTAGCCTATAAAAGAGGGATTGAAGTAGAGTTTGACGCTGAAAATTATGAATATATTCCGGATACTTTTGAAATTTTCTCCGGTTTTGCATCAGATCCGTATTTAAAAAACGTTGTCCGTCAGGCGGTTCAAGTCCACCTGAAAAGTATTAAAAGGTTAATGGACGAATATGAACTGTGGGATAAAAATTTGCGCATTGTAAAAGGCAGCGGAGTTTATAAAGAAAAGAAATCGGTAGTTTCGCAAAGTGAATCTCTCGTCGTCGAAAGATATTTGGAAATTTTGAAGAAAAATCTTCAAAACGGCAGAGTGCCTTTTGTGGCAACAGTAAGAGACAGAAAGTTGGCATTTGAAGCTATGGATCTTGCTAATTTTATGAACAGATTGGCCGTTGTTCAAACTCTTTTCGGTCCGCTTGGTACCGAACTTAGGGACGTTTTAATAAGAAAAGGTTATCCTGTCAGCGTTTATATTCCCTTTACAGACAGTTGGTGCCGCGATGCCTGGAAACCGTATGGCTTGCGCCGTGCCCAGATGATCAGGAAAATTATATGGGAAGAAGCAAAAAGAATGATATCGCTTAAATGACTCCATTGAGTCTTTTTGTTTACAAACGGATAACCATTGACTTCGATAATAGAATAGATTAAATTTATCAAAATAGAGTTTGAAGGAGGGTCTAATGAGTACCTTAAATCAAGTTTACGACAACCTCGCCAGGCGACAAGAGCATCTTTTGACAGATGTAACGATATTTCCATGTCTGATGACGATTATAAAGTTGACACACGAAACGTTAAAGCTAGAGCATTCCAGTAGACGATATCCGCATGAAGTAGAATCGGTTAGTGATTTAATGGGTTCCATTAAGAATGTCAGAGATATTGAAAAACATTTTCAAGAGTGTCGAGCTTGTCGAACACTAGCTCGAACAGTAGTTGAAGTATTACAAAACACCATACCCGCCCAAAAAGATTAGGGCAACTAGACTGAGGAGGCTTATCCAAGCCAGACGGAATTCCAGATGGGTAAAAAAACGGAAAAGACAATTAAGGCGATTAGCATAGCAAATGCCGCACAAGCGGCTTTTCTTTTTGCTCCAGTTTATGCTATTATTAAAAAATGCAGATCGAAATTAATGAAAAACTAAAGAGCGGAGTTGAACAACTGGCCCACAGATACGGGCTTCGTTTGGTATTGCTTTTTGGTTCACAGGCGATAGGGCAGACTCATAAAGAAAGTGACATTGATGTTGCTTATTTACCGGAAAAATCCTTTGATTTTGATCAAGAATGTTATTTGAACTACGAATTTACAAATATATTTCGACAAGATAGGGTTGACACTGTCGATATAAAAAAAGCACATCCTTTACTTATGTATACAGTTTTTGACCATCCCAAGATTTTATTTCAGGCAGATAACAAAATTTTTTCAATTTATCAAGCATACGCTTTCAAAAAGTACATAGAAGCTAAGCCCATATTTGAAGAAAGATCCAGGCGGCTCCAGGAATACGTTAATAACATTTCACATCCATGACCTTTAATGAAACATTTATTTCAGAAAAATTAGTAGAAATTGCCAAGTATCAAGAAGAACTGAAACAGCATCTTGAGTTTTCTGATCAAGAAATCCTTAGGGATTCTGGAAAAATGCACATAGCAGAACGGATTTTTCAATTGATTGTTGATCTAATGCTTGATATAAACAGCCACTTTATAAAAGAATTGAATCTAGAAATTGCGGATGATTTTCAGGGCACTTTTTATGTTCTCGGCAAGCATAATATATTGGATACTGACTTTGCTCAAAAAATTGCCCCCGTCGTCGGCATTAGAAACCGTATAGTGCATGGTTATGAAAAGCTGGACAAAGAACGATTTATCGAAGAATTAAGGCAAAATTATAAAGACTTTGATAAATATATCGAACTAATTAAAAATTATTCGAAACCAAAATAATAAAACTCTAACTGGGCAGGGAGATTCGATGTTTATGGCGTAGGCGCAGAAGGCGGGACTTGACAAGGTTTTCTATAAAAAGTAGGATGTCGTTACGGTTAGAAAAGGAGCAGGAGCTGCGATAATGGCAAGGTGTTCTTCTTGTGGCAAGACCGTCGATGCAACCGAGGAGACTGATAAAAGTAGAAACCCGCCTTCACTCTACTGGGATAGCCGGAATAGAACCCTTCTCAGTTCTGATAATGCTAACGACTTAGAGCGTATATGGGCGCTTAATGCTGAATCTCAACGAGCTAGATGGGCGCTTGAGGATTCTACCAGGTGTAGATAAAAAGGCATATAAAGCTCTTGCCCCCATCTTTCAGCCAGCCGACTTAGTCGGCTTTTCTTTTTGTCTGAATTTATGTCTGTCCTCCTTTACTTCTTTATAATTCGTGATATATTTTGCTAAGAATATTTTCTTTAAAAACAGAAGGAGACTTACAATGAGAGGAGATAAAGACCTCATTATTCGCAACTTTGAATACGATTCTGTTGATGTGGCGGTGGCCTTTAAAACGGTTGCTGATAAAGAATTTGGCCCCGATCCTTTTACCGGCACAAAGATACGGTGGTGGCATCTAAGAGATCCTGTTCCATTTACTTCTGTACGGATTGGGCAAAATTTAACGACCAAAGTTGTCATTGGAGAATTCAGTGTGAGACAATTGGGTTATTTTAGAATTCAGGACTCTGTAGTTCAGGCAGTTGTCAAAAAAACAGATTCTCCAAGAGTCGAAAAGTTTTTGGATGAAGTAGATGAGGTTCTTAGGTCAGCCAGTATTTATAAAGGAAAGGCTGTTACTTCAGCTAGAGAATTCTTCAGTATTAAGGATGTTGATTTTAGCAAATTAGTATACAACCCTAGAGTTGAACGGGAATTACATGAGAATCTTTGGGTGCTGATAGAAAAAACGGCAGAATGCAGAGCCGACGGTTTATCGATCCAGCGCAAAGTTTTATTTGAGGGCAGATTTGGCACCGGCAAAACGATGGCTGTACTATTAACGATAAAAAAAGCTCTCGCAAACGGTTTTACAGTTTTCTATATGGATTCTACGGTTCAAGATGTTGCAAGCGCCATTTCCCCAATGCTTAAATTGTGCAAAAAATATTCACCCACTCTTTTTATAGTTGAAGATTTTGACAAAGCACAAGTATTTGATGGTAGCGTTCATGGGGTACACAGAATAATGACTGCCATAGACGGAGTACTTGCTAAGGATGCCGAAATTGTCATTGTTTTAACGACTAACTTTGGAAACAAAATCAAGGGAGGATTTAAAAGACCGGGGCGAATTGATAGGGTGGTTAATTTCGATCTTTTTGATAGTAATGATGCCAAAAGACTTTTACGTATAATTATTGCCCAAGATTTTCTAAGCCCCGGCATTAACTGGGAAAGAGTCGGAAGTGCTTGTGCTCACATGGCCCCAGCTTTTATTAATGGTATCGGAGATACGGCTAAACTTGCTGCAAGAAGCCGGGCTAATACTGGCGAAAAACCTCTTGTGACCGAGACTATTCTGCTCGATGCTATTGAAGGACTTCAGGCTCAACATAAAGCTTGTGAGGATGAAATGCAGATGGGTTTTAGCGGTAAGAGTTAACTAAATTGGCTGCCTTGTGCAGCCTTTTAAATTTCTAGCATAGGCGCATAAACACCGAAAGAGGGTTGATATTGAGGATTAGTTATGCTTCTCTTGACAGATTAGATGTTGAATAGTATATATAAACGTAGGATAAGAATCGGAGATTTCAGATGTCAGAAAGAGCAAAGATTATCATTGCTATGTGGTCCGCTTATGCAGTGGCAGTTACCGCAGTTGCTTTAACAAAATCTGGCAATGCTGAAAGTTTGGGAATCGTTGCTGCCATAGTTCTTGGCATAGTAACAGTTCGACTTTTCAGATAATTAGTTTACCTTTTTGCCGAGTTCGACTCGGCTTTTCTTTTTGCAATATTCGTAGTGTAGGTGCGGAAAAGATAGGAAAATACGAATACTTGATTATAAGAATTAACTATGGTAGCATAGAGTGAAAATCAGCCTTTTTAATTAGAGAAAGAGGTATGGAAAATACGGGTGGCGTAGTTGTGGTAATGTTTTTCGTTTTTTTGTTCCTTGTCTACCTGTTTGTTATGAGTCCAGTATCAATAATTCTAGGATATAAATTCAAAAACAGAAGCAGGCTCAAGTGGGTTAAGTATTATGCCGTTTTACACAATTTATATTTAGCATATTGGGTCTGCAGTTTCTTAAAGTCCTGAACGGGACTTTTCTTTTTGTTCAAATTTATGATAAATAATCATAATGCAATCTAGGAAATTATCCCTAATTCATCTAGTTCTCCTTTTGTGTCTATCAGTTTTTGCTTTCTCAACCCACTCCATTGCCTCCCAAAAAGACGGCCTTTTGAAAATATATTTTTTTGATGTCGGTCAAGTTCTTCGACTCCGCTCAGGATAAAGGGATGCGATATTTATAAAAGGTTCGCAGATTACAGCCCGTTCTTCTTGACGATTTCTTTGGCTTTGGGGGAGACAATATTAGACGGGGAAGAATATTTGAGATTTATCAAGCGCCTGAGAGGAGTTGATATTAAGGATTGACTGTGGTAATAATAAACAACATAGCTCTATAAAAAAGAGGAAAGAATATGACCGTTAAGGAATTTCGTGGCTGGACTATTTTTGCGATTCTAGCCCTTTTCTTTGTGCTAGGACTAGGTTCATATCGAGGATCATTATTTGAGCCGACTCTTGAAGAGGCAAGAGAACACCCTGCATTTATACCAATTTATGATTTAACACTGCACGAGGAGATAATTGATTGGGTTAAAATTTGGAAGAATAGAGAGTCATATTTTCAGGAAGATATACGAAAAATCAAATTTGATGTGGGTAATAAATATGAGAAGCCATACGCTGGATTAGTTGGCACTGGTAATTCGTTTTATGAAATAATCATTTATTTACCCGATAACCAGCAAAAACAATTATGGCAACGATTCTTACAAAAACGAAATGAATTGCTGAGTGAACCAGGAGTCATATACCCAGATGGTTATTTCAAGGTTATTGAAAAACTTAATAAAAAATATAAGCCATTTTTAGCCCAGAGTTAGGGCTTTTCTTTTTGTCTGAATTTATGATAAAAGAGTTTAATGCAATTCAAGAAACTCTCGTTAACTCACATCGTAATACTTCTCTGCCTCTCCGTCTTCACATTCTCAACTTATTCAATTGTTCAAGAAAAAGACGGTCTTCTCAAGATATATTTTTTTGATGTCGGTCAGGGCGATGCGATATTTATAGAAGCGCCGAATGGGAATCAGGTTTTGATTGACGGCGGGCCGAATAATACGGTTGTCCAGAAGCTGGGAGAAACGATGCCGTTTTATGATAAGGATATTGATTTGGTTGTGCTTACCCACTCCGATGCCGATCACATTACTGGGTTGATAAAAGTGCTTGAGAGGTACGAAGTCGAGAACATTATTTATTCAAACATAGTTCGCAAGTCGTCTTTGTACGACGCTTGGCAGGAAGCGGTTGCAAAAGAAGGGGCGAATGTTATTGATCCTGTAATTGGCGAGTTAGTTGATCTGGGCAATGGAGTAACCTTGACGATACTTCATCCCGCCGAATCGTTAGAAGGTAAGGTTATGAATAAAGTTAATAACGAGTCCGTTGTTTTAATGCTGAAATACGGCGAAAATGAGATTTTACTGTCTGGCGACATTGAAGCCAAAACGGAAAGACAGATAATTTTAAGCGGCGCGGAATTTGATGCCGATGTTCTGAAAGTTGCTCATCACGGCTCAAAGACATCCACGACAGGGGAATTTTTATATGAAGTATTGCCGCAAGTCGCAATTATTCAAGTTGGCGCAAAGAACAGGTACGGCCATCCGACACAGGAGGTTTTGAAAAGATTGGATGATTATGATATAAAATATTATCGTAACGATCTCGCCGGAGATATAAAAGTCATAAGCGATGGAGAAAGTTATCAAGTAAAATATGAAAAAACAAACTAAAAAACAGGCTAAGTTAGAAAGAACCCTTGTGCTATTAAAACCCGACGCTGTCCACAGAGGAATAGTGGGGGAAATATTGCAGAAATTTGAAAGGATCGGTGCCAAGATGGTGGGTATGAAACTTTTAGTTTCTGAAAGAGATACAGCCCTGAAGCACTATACGGAGGACCTGACAAAACGCCGGGGAGCAGATGTCAGAAGGATGATGGTTGAGATGCTAACATCCGGACCCATAGTAGCTGTAGCTTTTGAGGGGATAGATATTGTAGAGGTGGTAAAAAAATTGGTGGGAGCCACCGAACCTAAAAGCGCCGCCCCCGGGACCATAAGAGCAGAATATGCCCATGTGTCATATAGGTATGCAAATGAGAAAGGAATAGGTGTTTTTAACTTAATTCATGCCTCTGCTTCACCAGAAGAAGCTGAGGCGGAAATAAGCGTGTGGTTCAAGCCAGAAGAGCTGGTTAAACACAGGCCTCTTTATACCAGGTATACATTGAGAGAAGAGGATTAAAATCAAACCGATTATCCACTTTTAAGAATTAGTAATTAGGAATTGGAAATTGTATACTTGAGTTAGACCCTTCTGTCGTGGGGAGCAGAACTCAAACTAGCATCAAGTGATGAGAATTTGAGTTCTGCTCCCCTTGCCCAAGCTTTAGGACAAATTATTTTATCCGGGATTCCTATATGATGATAATCCTGTGGGGTTATCCTGCGGAAACCCATCTTTGGTAAAAAGCTAAAGTCTTAGCGAACTACGGAAGGGTTTTCAGTTTTGCCGTATAAAACTCCAAATTAAAACAGCCACAAATCAGTGGCTGTTTTAATTTACATTGTCGACGATTCTAAACTTTGCTCGAACTTATTTTGCGGGAAACTGACCCGCCTCCGCTTCGCTCCGGCGGAACGCTCGGGCGCGGCGGAATTCCCCCCACACCCCCCTTTCCGCCGCGCTCTCGCGGGAGGCCCAATCTTTTTTGTCGCCAATTCAATCATCATAGACTTATAAGTCTGCATAGACTTATTGTATTACTGTTGCTATACTCAATGCAAGTGGATATCCATATGTTAGAACAAACACCAATCACGAAAAATTTCGGCAGGAAATTATCAAGATTGCGTAAGCAGAAAAAATTATCGCAGAGAAAGTTGGCAGAAAAATTAGACGTGCATCCGACATACATAAGCAGTTTAGAACGTGGCTTACGCAACCCTTCGTTAAAAGTTATAGATAAAATTGCCTCGGCACTGGAAATTAGTCGAAATGTTTTATTAAAATTCTAAAATATGAAAGAAGGCGATTTTGAAATTCAAAAATCTCATACAGAACCAGAGAGGCCACCAGAAGGAGGAGAAGAGATTAAAAATGAACTTACCGAGGCAATTGGAAAAATGTATGAGAGATTACAGGAAACAGGGAAAAATCTTAGTGAGGTTATTCCCCAAGACAGAAATTTTGATATTGAGTTGCAAGAATCTGATGGTAGAGTAAATTTGCGCCTTAAACACAGAGAAAGTGGCGTAGAAAAAGACCTGGGAACATATCTACCCCTAGAACATTTTTTCGGGAAGGATGAAATTTTTATCTATCGGGGCAGAGAAAAGAAAATTGGTTTTCCTGAAAATGGGATTGAGTTTAGGGGATTCTTATTGTCTTTATTTCACGAGATAGGACATTCACAGAAAAAAAGAGGACACTCTACAACGCGCTGGGATGACATACGAGTATTTGCTAGTCTCTTAAAAAAATGTATAAAATTTATAGCCATAAAAGCTAAAAAGGAAAGGGAGCAAAAAGGTTCGGGTGAGAAGTTTATAGAAGACCTGAAAAAGCTTGACGTGGATTTCCTGTTACCACAATGGTATCTCAACAAAAGAGCAGAATCGGATGCCCAATCTGAAAGAAATGCATGGGCCTTCGCATTACAATCGTTGCGGAAACTCGAACAAGAGGGATATAACGTTTTCGCGGGATATGAAAATGTTGCTCAAATAAGAGCATATGTTGCATATTGTTTGTATACATATGACACGGATTTATTTATGAAAAAACTCATGTCTGGCGATATAAGAGACATTCAACAATTAGGTGTGTCGCCGACTTTTTGGAAAAAGAGTAAATTGTACAATCGAGTAGTATTACCCGACGAAAGTGGTAAAGAATCAGAAGGGAGTAAATTTTAAATAATTGGCGACAAAAAAGATTTGGCCTCCCGCGAGAGCGCGGCGGAAAGGGGGGTGTGGGGGAATTCCGCCGCGCCCGAGCGTTCCGCCGGAGCGAAGCGGAGGCGGGTCAG
>Ga0209541_10002320_pt1 | contig 36170 bp, 56 predicted proteins | sample RifCSPlowO2_01_FD_184027 | JGI IMG/M metagenome (GOLD analysis project Ga0209541, IMG submission 184027) | Groundwater microbial communities from Rifle, Colorado - Rifle CSP2_plank lowO2_0.1 (SPAdes) (version 2) | ecosystem: Environmental > Aquatic > Deep subsurface > Groundwater | place...
TTGGAGTCATCTTCTTTGGCAAGCGCAACCAGAAAATCAGCGTCAACAAGCGCTCTCATAAATTACGCGTACAAATAATTATCTAATTTAGAAGATAGGTTTTTTGGTCCTCCGTGAAGCTTTAATCTTGCGATGCCTTTCAGTTCATCAAAGTGTTTTGTGACCCATAATTTCTTAACTAAAAACCAGCGCAATTCTTTCTCTGCTTGCTCTTTTTCGCCAAGCAATTCTTTGTACTCTTTTTTAAGCAATAATTGTGTCATAATGTAATATTATCAAGCCGCGCGACGAAAGTCAAACCGCAAAAACTCGCCTCACATCTCCACACTCTCGCCGTATTTTGGGGCAAGAGCTTCTATACCCCGGGCAAGCACGGATCTTTAGCTTTTACTCTGTAGAATCTGGCTCCAACACAAATCTCATTACCAACAGGTTGTGGTCATCAAAAAGTTTCCATATGCCGGCAAAAAAACAAAGGTATTTGTTATAATTTTTTAACCCAACCAGTTCTATAGCCCTGTTTTTATTTTCTGCTAATCGTTCAAACCAGGCTCTCAAAGTAGGACGGTAATCGTGAATTGAATGGTGAACAATCCTAAAGCCGGCCTTCTCAAAGATATTTAAATGATTTCGAAGCGAAGAAAGTTCGGATCCGGGAAAAATATCAAACCCTCCTGCCAGCGCGTTTGAATGAGGTACGTCTTCTATTTGACAGAAAAAGTGATGGACTATCCTGCCGTTAGATTTTATGGCCTTACGCAATTTTTGAGATAAGGACAACAGGTCTTTTGGTCTTACATGTTCCCAGCTTCCAATAGAGAAAATTTTATCAAAATAGTTTTCCTGGTATTTCGTGGTTATAAAATCATTGAGTTCAACACGAAAATCATATTTCTCGCTAATATATTTTTTTTGTTCTTCGGATAAAGTATAGCCAATCAAATTTTCTTTGTCGCCAGTAACTTCGTAAATTTTTTGTAACATGCCGCCCCAGCCGCATCCTAAATCTAAAATTTTTTCTCCTGGCCTTGGATCAATTAGATTAACTAAATAATTGGCCTTATTTTCTTGCGCTTCTTCAAGGCTTTCGGTTGATTTTATAAAGTCGGCGCAACTGTAAAACATATACTTTTTATCAAGGAAGAGCTTATAAAATTCGTTAGAAATATCGTAATGCTTGGATATGCCGTAGGAGTGGCTTTTGTACATTAAAGTATGTCGGTAGCAGGAGATGATAAATTTTCTAAACATTTTTGGCGGATAATGATCCTCAAACCATTTTCTAAACACGCATGGTTTTGTAATCAAATCCCAGGTTTTTTGCGGATCCAGCGGCTTTCTGCCTCTAATCAAGAATTTAAACAAAGCAAATCCTAAACCAAAAACAGTCAATTCTGGTAAAAATAAGATAAATTTTTTCATATCAGATATCATATTATAAAATTATTAGAAAGTAAAGGCGCTTGTTTAAATCTCCACACTCTCGCCGTATTTTGGGGCGAAGGCCGGGATGCCCAGATTGTCGCGGAGTTTTTGGACCAAAGCCAAAGAGGATTTCGGCTCGCCGTGGGTGGTGTAAATTTTTTTTAGGGTGTCGGATTTCTCGCGGACAAATTCAAAGAGCGTTGCGTAGTCAGGGTGCGCAGAATAGCCATAGATGGTCTCTTTATGACAACGAATCGGAACTTTTTCGCCGAAAAGTGTAACTTCATTCGCCCCATCCTGAATTCTTCTCCCCAAAGAGCCAGGCGCCTGGTAGCCGATAAATAAGATTGTGCTTTTGGGGTCCTGCAGATATCTTCTTTCGTGGTGCAAAATCCTCCCTCCGGTGGACATCCCGCTTCCGGCAATAATAACTTTTGGCGCCGGCACATCATTTATTTTTTTGGATTCATCCGTCGTCAGAGCCACATGGACCTGCGGGAAATTTAAAAATGAAAAAGATTTTTTATCAACATAGGCCCTGTTCAGATAAGAATAATATTTTTGGTAAACTTCCGTTGCGCGGATAGCAAGAGGGCTATCCAAGAAAATCGGGATATTCGGGACCTGTTTTTTTCTCAACATATCGGATATTTCCCAGAGAAGTTCCTGCGTTTTTTCCAAAGAAAACGCCGGTATCATAAGCACTCCGCCACGAACTACGCTTTGCTCTATAGCTCTCTCCAGTTTTAATTTTTTTTCTTCAATGCCCTCGTGCTCGCGGTCGCCGTAAGTGGATTCCAAAACCAAAATCTCTGCGCCCAAGACTTTTTCAAAGCCGTTAAGCAATGGATTGGCCGGGTTGCCCAAATCTCCGGTGAACAAAACTTTTTTGTTCATCCCGAGCGTAGTCGAGGGACATTCCACAAAAACCATCGCGGAACCCAAAACGTGGCCGGCGTCGTAGAAAACAACTTCGAAATTTCCGATTTGAATTTTATCGTGATAGTTTCTCCCCTCCCAAAAAGACATAGCGCGGCCAACGTCTTCTTCGGTGTAAGGAATCGCATTGCCCTCTCGCTCGGCCTCTTTAGCCATGACACCGACGCTGTCTTTGAGCATCAGCTCCGCCAAATCTTTGGTGGGATGGGTTGAATAAATTTTTCCGCGAAAGCCCTCTTTTATCAGCTTGGGGATTCTACCGGTGTGGTCAACGTGCGCGTGGGTCGCAAAAAGCGCCTCTATGCTTTTTGGGTCAAACTTGAATGGGTCATGGCTTCGGACATCGCAGAATTTCGGGCACTGGAAAAGCCCGCAGTCTATCAAAATCCTAGTCCGCTGGCTGGCGGAGCCGCTATCTAACAAAAAACAGCTTCCTGTGACTTCCTGCGCGGCGCCGTAAAAAGAAAGCTTGGTCATAAGATTATAAGAAAAGCCAGAGCTCCGCCCAATAAATCAAAAAATAGGTCGGAAAGCGTGTCTTCATAAGTTATAAAGCCGATATGCACGATGTAGCGGTTCACGCCAAATTCAAAAAATTCCCACAAAACTCCGAGGAGCGCCACAAAACCCAAAAATATTATAAGAAGCGCTGGCCGCGCGCGCGCGGCCGTTAAATCCAAACCAAAATGTTTCATTAAAAAATTAAAAACTAAAACTATCCAAGCACCTCCCAAAAAATGAAGCGCCGTATCCAGCCACCAAAAAAGATAATAAAGGTCAAACCACAAAGCCAGGCCGTGGCTCAATAAAATAAACGCCAACAGCAAGACCATAAAAGCCTGTGAGTTAAAAATAAATTTCATCAAAACATCACGTGCTCGTCAGCGCGCTTATAATCGTGAATTTCCTCCGGAGAAAACCAGTGTTCAATTTCATGTTTGGCCTCCGCCTCGTTGCCGGAGGCATGAACTATATTTTTAACCGCTCTTTTTTCAACATTAGCCGACGAAGGAGTATCAATGGAAAAATCGCCTCTTATCGTTCCGGGCAATGCTTCAACCGGGTAAGTATGGCCGACAATTTTGCGCACTACATTTATAGCATGCACCCCTTCTATAATAAACGCCACAACCGGCCCGGATGTAAGATGGTCGGCCAGCCAGCCCTTGATTTGCCTGCCTATTTCAATATCGTCATCGGTTCCAAAGTGTTCTCTTGCGCTAATATTTTTATTTTTAAAAAATTCTCTCGTGCGCGAGCCAACAGATTGAAACCACGCGTTATGGGAAGGATAATGCTCGTCAATGTGTTCCTTGGTCGGCCAAACCATTTTCAGCGCAATGATTTTAAGCCCCCGCTTTTCAAAACGCGAGATTATTTCTCCAATCAAGCCGAGTATTACCCCTTCCGGTTTAACCAGTACTACTGTTCTTTCTTTTTGCGGTTTCTGCATATTTTGAAAATATAGCAGATTATTTTTCTTTTTGCAAAGAAAGCTCGCCGTTATGGATTTTTAGAGTGATCGTGCCGTCCAAATCGGTGCGGAGAACTTGGGCGCCGGAAGCGGCGAGGCGCGAAAGAACATCTGGATGCGGGTGGCCGTAGCGGTTCCGCGCGCCTAACGAAATTATTGCGTATTCTGGTTTCGCAGCGTTAAGAAAAAAGTCATTGCTGGAGGTTTTTGACCCGTGATGTCCAGTTTTTAAAACATCCATATCGCCGATTTTACCTTCGCTTACCAAACGCTTCTCTAAATTTTTTTCCGCGTCCGACATAAACAATATTTTCTTTCCGTCAAAATCAAGCTCGGCAACCAAAGCGGCATCGTGCACGTTTTGGAGGGTTTTTCCGACAAAAGATTCCTCTGGGTAAATAAATCTCAAAACCGCTCCGTCATAAAAGTTTAAATCAACCGGACGGTCAATAATTACTGACTTAATATTTTCTTCTTTGACCAGCTCCTGAAACATTTTCGCCTCGGCTGTATGATAGTCCACGCCGCTTTCTATAATCATGCCGACATTATATTTCTCCAAAACTTCAATGAGTCCGGAAACGTGGTCGGCGTGCGGATGCGTAAGCACAACCACGTCAATATATTTGTCAAAATACGGCATTCTCTCCCCCAAAAGAGGTAAAATTCGGTTTGGCGGGCCGCCGTCGATTAAAATCTGCGTGCCGTCGCTGGCTTCAATAAAAATCGCGTCCCCCTGCCCTACGTCAAAAAAACTGACCGTGAGCTCCGCCCTTCCCTGATTTTGATAAAATGCCAGCGCTGAAACATAAAAAAGAGACGCCGACAGCGCCAAAGCCGCAAGGAAAATCTTTTTGCCGTTTAGTCTGAAAAAATCTTTCATATGAGCCCGGAGAAAAATTTAACCAAAAAAAGCTGGCATGAAATTAAAATATAGGCCGGCGCGACCAGCGCCTGCCCCAAAACTCCGGAGATAAATCCGCCCAAAGCGCCCAGAAACCCAAAAAACATTACCGCAGGCACGGCAGTCACGACCAAAATATTCGCAGGCAGGGAAAATATTGAAACGGCGTTGCCCCAAGAAGTTAAAAGCGGCAAAACAAAAAGCTGAGCCGAAGCGGAGGCGGCCGCTGTTTCCCGTATGCCCAAAAATTTTGGGAAAAACCAAAACTTTTTTTGGAAAAATCCAGAAAGCAAAATGAGGCCGAGCGTCGCCATGGAAGAAAGCTGAAAGCCGCGGTCAAACCTTAAATACATCGGGTTTGTCAAAATCATAAAAAAAGCCGCCCAAAGCAAAGATAAAAGCGGCAAGGTTTTCCGCCCGGCGCGTAATGCAACGAGACCGATCAAAGCCATGATTGCGGCGCGCACGGCGGCCGGTTCCGCCCCCGTCATTAAAGTAAAGGCCAAGATGCCGAAAATGGAAATAGACCAAGCGAAAATTTGCGGCAGGAAAAAACCAAAAAACGCCAAAAGCGCGCCGCCGACGATTGTTATGTTATACCCGGAAAGCACCAAAATATGAATCGTGCTGGTATTTCTGAACGCGTCAATAATGTCCTGCGGTAAAACGCCCTCGCGCCCTAAAAGCATGCCGTCCGCCAAAGAAGCGTGGGGTTCCGGCAAAACATTTTTAATGCTGCGCTCAAATTTTTCACGGACCCTGAAAAGTAAAACTAAAACTTTATTTTTCGCCGAAGAGACGGCACTCTCCCCCTCTACAATCTCCGGGAAAATCATCTGGGAGTAAACTTTATCTTTCGCCAAATACTTTTTGACGTCAAAACCGGCGTAATTTTCCGGCTCTTCTATTTTTCCTTTAATTTCCAGTTTATCTCCATATTTATATTGCGGGTATGGGCGCGAAACAACCAACAATCTGCCCGAATCCGTTTCTAAAATCATTCTGGCGGAATTCGGCTTCGGCTCGCTTGCAATAACCTGCCCTTTTAAAGTTAAAAGTTCTCCGTAGTGATTATGGAGCTCGTCTTTTGCGATGCTGTTTTCAAAAATGGAGAAACGCAAGGCGCCGAGGAGAAAAAAGAAAATCAGCAAAGTCGCAGGTGCGGCGGATAAAATTTCTAGGCGTGGGCGTGCGCCCCCGCTTTGCGGGGGTAGGGATAAAGAAATTTTAGACGACGCAGCTGCGACTAGTAAAATCCCTCCTGACAACCCCAAACCTCCCAGTATCCAATTTTGCGGGACTTCAAAAAACGAGCGGACTCCGACTCCCGCCAAAAACGCCAAAAGAAAATAGGGTGCGTATTTTATTGCCACAGCTTGCCCTGCTCCTTATTCAGCGCTTCGTTGACCAAGCGATCGGCTTCGCTGTTTTTCTCGCGGGGCACGTGGCTAAAACTAATCTTGCCGAAATCAAATTTTAAATTCCACACAGAAATAAAAAGCGGGAACAATCTTTCTTCCTCAATTTTGTAATCTCCGTTTAGCTGCCTCACAACAAACTCCGAATCCATTTTAAAATTTATCTCCATCTTTTTAATTTTTTCCTTCCCGAAAAGCGCCTTCATTTTTTTAAGCGCGAAAATCACCGCCATATATTCTGCTTCGTTGTTGGTTTTTACGCCAAGTTTTTCTCCGTATTCTTTAATAACGCGCCCTTTTTCGTCCGAAATCACCACCCCAATCGCCGCCTGCCCCGGATTCCCCCGCGACCCCCCGTCCGTATAGACAATTAGTTTTTGTGAAAAACTTTTTTTCATTTTATTTTACAAGCACGCTATTACCATGCTTTTTATAAAAATCTAATAATCTTGGCTCAACAATGCCATTTAAATAAGAAATGTTTTTGAAAAGATAATAACTATTTTTGGTGCTGATTTGTTTCGTTCGCATTTTATATGCTTCCGTAATTAAAAATTTATATTCGCCGAGTTTTAATTTTTTAGATAAAGAGTGTATTGCTGAAAAAGTTAATGGGAACCTTTTCATCTGTAAAATTTCTAAACACCTTGTCCCATATAAGCACGATTTGGAGAATAAATAGGAAGCGAGTTGCCTATCGCCATTTCTATAAGAATGTACAGCCGAGAGCACATACCCTAAATTAAATCTCACTTCTTGAATTAAATCTAAAACTCTTATTGAGGGTGCTTTTAATTTTCTGAACACATTCTCGCCATACAAAATTTTACCGCTTGCTATTAAATCTCGCAGATAAAGCGCTTTCTGAAAAGGGGTGTCTATATTTAATTTCATAAAATCCTCGTATATAAAAGGGTATACTTTTATCCCGCCGCTCTTTAACGAGCTCTCGATTTGGCTTCTGCTAATGTAATTTTTCTTCAGCATTAAAACGCCTATTTCTATATCACTTTTCTTAGTAAAATCACCTTTTGCCCAAGACCCGTATAGAAAAATGGAAACCGGGCGGCACAATTTCTCAAGACGCCCCACTATTGGTTTTATCTTCAATATAAAATTTTTATCCATATTTATTTTGCCATCTGTAATAACTCACTCAAAACAATAGGTAATTTTTTGACGCCGTCGCTGCCAGAAAAATGGCTTTTATTTTTCTCTAAAATGATTTTTGCGCCGAGTTTTTGCTTAAAAACTTTTGAATTTTTAGAGAACGGTGCGTAGGGGTCGTTGTTTGAAAATACTGCAACAAATTTTTTAGCTGATTTTTTAACTTTAGCAAAATTTATTTTGGTTTCAAGCCACGGCTTTGCTATCGGTTTTTCTTCGGGAGTTTGATTTGTTAAGCTTGTCCACCCAGCGACAAAAATCGCTCCTCCAACTTTTTTGCCCTTCGGCAACTTCTCCAAATACCTCATAATCGCCTGACAGCCGATGCTATGCCCGACAAAATAGGTATTTTCGTCCGCATCTTTGGCTAATTTACGTAATTTAGAAACCCAAGCATTTATTTTTGGTTTGCCAGCGTCCGGCATTTTTGGGACAAAAACTTTAAACCCTCTTTTTTCAAACTCTTTTTTCAACCAAGAAAACCAACCCTCTTTTGGATAGCCCCCCCACCCGTGAATTATAAAAACTATTTTTTGATTCTTTTCCATGGGAATTTTTGATTAATCGGCAATCTGAACGAAGCAGCTTTTTTGTGCCCGCCACCGCCGAATTTTATGGCAATTTTTGATGAATCAACTTTGTTGGTGGAACGCAAGCTGACCACTATTTTATCCCCTCTTTTTTGCCATATAATGCCGAGCTGGAATCCTTTTTTTCGCATAGCGTCCCCGATTTCGGAGTTTAAACTCAACGCAAAATTGGCAACGAGCGCGCGCTTGCCCATAAATTTTACTTCCTCCGCATCTTTTAGGGCCTTCCTGATTAATTCATTTTGATATTTCAATATTGCTTTGCCTTCCGCAAAATATTTTTTTCTTAACCGAGGATTTTCCCAACCCCTTGCAATTTTATTCCACAAAGTAAAGTCTAAATCGTAAGTTTCTAACGAAGCCATTAATTCTCGTGTGTTTGGCAAAGCTAGCTTCCAAATATCTATATCTTCAATATGTTTTAGTAACAACGGGGTTTTTCTGTGCGAATGAAAATATTTCCAGGCAAGCACGGAACCGGAATGATTAAGATTATAAACATATTTATGCGCCGACTTCGTAGATTTTTCAACGCTGATATGGTGATCAATCGCCGTGAGAGATTTAACGATATTAAATAATTTCTTAGTGATGCCCAGCGGATAGCCGAAATCCAATAGATAAACGTCTTTTCCGCTTAGATTTTTAGGTAAAAACCCGTCGTGATTTACTCCAATATACTCCGCGCGCGCGCCGAATTTTCTCCAAGCAGCCCACGCAGCCCCAAAGCCGTCTTTACACCCATAATGATACAGAACCGCGATTTTTTTGTTCCGGCTCATCTCAAGTACCCAATTTGTCGGAGCCAGTAATCGTTTTCCCATTCCCAGAGGGTTTTGGCGGCCAAAAATGCTTTGATGTCTTTGAAGTAGTACGGAAACTCGCGGAGCTCAACAATGCCTTCCATCGGCCCCCAGTAGTGGTCTTCGTGCGACGCGCCGCAATGGCCATTGCCGTTTCCGTTTGAGCCATTGACCCGGGCGGTTCTAACTTTGTTTCTCCCTCCTTTTTCTCGCAAAGACGCCCCGCAACGGAGGCATTTTTTTTGCTGGTCTACCCGCAAAATCCATCTGGTCTCAATATCGCGCGGCAAAGCGAGCGCGCGCTTTAAATCGTTCTCCTGCAACGCTAAAACGTAAGCCGCTGTCTGTAAATTATATTCCGGATAAAATCCGGTTGATGTTTTAATGTCTAAAACGCCGAATTTGCCTCCGATTGTGGCCAAGGCGTCAACCGTCCCAGCGTATCGGTGGAGTCCGGACCAGATTTGGCGCTCAACATATTCCGGATGAAAAAAAATCTGCCGCTCTTCCTGAAATTTACGAAAGACAGAGGCGGCCGGCTCCACTTCTTTGGGAATCTCAACGGACTCGCCCACCGCCAGTTTCTGAATCGTCTCATGCACCAGCGTCCCTTCCTCGGCGGATTTGTTTTTCACTTCCTCCGCCGCCGCGTAGCTTTCCATTTCTTTAAAAAAATTGTCCAACGCCGGTTTGGCTTTTATTGAAAGGATGCGTGTCACGCGCGGTAACCATACGCCGTTTACCTCATGCCCAGAGCTCGCTTTAAAATGTTCCGCGTCCCGGTACCACATATTATTGTTTCTTAAGGGCTTCAATGCCCGGGAGAGTGCCCTTGGCCAAAAACTCCAGCATTGCTCCGCCGCCGGTGGAAATAAAGATGTTTTTTGGTAAATTTCTAGGCAGACAATCCGCGGTATCGCCACCTCCAATAATAATTTTAGCTTTGGATTTTTTTAGAGCGGCGACGAGTTTCCTGGTGCCGTCTGTAAACCCTTTTTCAAGAAAACCAAGTGGGCCGTTCCAGACAACAAGTTTAGATTTGTTAATAAGTGGCGTCCAGCTCTCAATGGTTTTCGGCCCAACGTCATAAATTCGACCTCCGCTCTCTACCACGTCAATAGGCAGAAAAATCTTCCCGGAAGAGATCATTTTTCGCTTTAAAAATTTATTTCCGATAATCCCGCCCAGGAGTACACAGTCTGTTTTAGCTAAGAGCGTCCGCAACAGAGGAAGTTTTGTTTCGATTTTTCCTCCTCCTAAAATAAGAGTGAATGGGTGGGTCGGATTAAAAACTCGGGAAAGATTTTTTATCTCCTCCTTAAATAACAATCCGGAAGACGAGGGCAGAAGCTTAGGCAAAAGCACGATGGAGGCGTGTTTGCGATGCGAATCAGAGAAGGCTTCGTTTACATAGATATCTCCGAGATTAGCCAGATATTTTGCAAATTTTAAATCATTTTTTTTCTCCCCCGGAAACTTTCTTAAATTTTCAAAAAGCTTTATTTCGCCCATGGGCAAAAATTTTTTGAGATAAGGAAAAAGTTTTTTTGTGCTCGGGGTTTTACCGTCATTTGTTTCCAAATGAGTAAGTAAAATTATTTTCGCTTTTTTCTTTAAAAGGTATTTTATTGTCGAGATGGTTTTTAAAATCCGCGGCTCCCGCGGTTTCAATGGCAGCACATTAAAATCAACCCTCAAAAGAACTTTTTTGCCGCGAAAATTCACTTTATTTTATCAACTGCTTTTACTAAACTAACAAATTTTTTAGCGTTTAAGCTTGCCCCGCCGACCAGAAGGCCGTCAATTGCGCCCTTGGCGACAAACTCGGCGGCGTTTTTCTCGTCAACCGAACCGCCGTAGAGCACCGGTATTTTTGAAGCCGCGCGCTTTCCGAGCGCGCGGTAAAGCTCGCGCCGTATCAAAATCGCCATCTCATAAACGTTTTTTGGAGTATCGGCTTTTCCGCGAGCATTGCTGCTTATCGCCCATACTGGTTCGTAGGCAATTATGAAATTTGCAAGCAGGGATTTTTTAATTTTGCGGATTCCGCCCAAAAGCTCCTCGCGGACGACTTTAGGAAAAACCTCGCTGGCCTTTCGCTCCTTTTCTCCAACGCATAAAACGGCCCGCATGCCGGATTCCAAAACGGCCTTTATTTTTTTATTTACCGCGTCATCCGTTTCACCCATCGCCCGCCTTTCCGAATGCCCGATGACAACCATCCTTGCGCCGGACGCTTTAAGCTGCGGGGGAGCAACCTCGCCCGTGAACGCTCCTTCTCTTTCGTAAAACACGTCTTGAGCGCCGAGTTTGAACATATGGCGTATGGCGTACGGCGTATGGCGCAAGATTGGCAAAAACACAAACGGCGGCGCCAAAATCACCTCAACATTCTTGATGCCTCTAAGCCCGCGCGCAACCTTTCCCATCAAACGCAAAGCAGCTCTTGGCGTAGTCGGGTTCATTTTCCAATTGGCTATGATTATTTTTTTCATCTTCTTAAAAGTTTGGCCGTTTCCTCCGGGGAAATTTTAACTACGTCTATCCCCGCGCCAAGCTCAAGCCCGCCCCAAGTGGCGACTCTCGGCAAAATCTCCACATGCCAGTGATAGTGCTCGGCGTGCCGCTCTTTCGGCGGGGCAGTGTGGATGAAAAAATTATAATCAGGATTTTTAATTTTTTTGAAAATTTTACGGAAAACGAAGCCCATTGCGTCAGATAAATCTTTTCTCTGCGCCTGGTCTATAATTTCAAAACGGGGCTCGTGGAATTTTGGAAAAATTCTTGTTTCGTAGATAACGCGGGAGGCGTACGGCGCCAAAACGACGAAGCGCTTATTTTGGTAAATGATACGCTCTTTTTCTTTAAGCTCGTTTTTTAAAATATCGCAATGGACGCAGCGCCTGTGAGCGCGGAAATATTTATATGAGCCATCCAAACTCCTTTTCACGTCCGGAGGGATTATTGGAATGGCAAAAATCTGGGAATGCGGATGAGGAACGGTTGCGCCGGCTTTGGCGCCGTGGTTATGGATTATAAGAATGTAATCCACGCAGGGCTCGCTGGCCAGCGCCTGAAACCTGGACCGGTACGCTTCCAAAACCAAGTTTATCTCCTCCCGATTCATAAGCGCGAAATGCTTTTCGTGGGATCTCGTCACAATCACTTCCTGAAACCCGACGCCGATCTTTTTTTCGTGTATGCCGCGTCTTTCCAGCGGCGGGCAGATGCTGGAGCGCGCGACGACCGGATATTTATTCGGAAAAATCTGCACCCACCAGTCTTTGAAATCTTTACCTCCGGATTTGGGCATCCAAAGCAAAACTTTTTCTTGTTTTGACCTTTTTGCGTCGTCAAAGGGGCATTTTGATTTGGGCAATGGCTTTTCCACCGGGCGCCTGAAGAAAACCGGTTTTTTCTGAACACCGGCGGACACTAAAACCCATTCCCCAGAAACCGCATCTTTGCGAAATTCAATCTTGTTCATAAGCCGTATTTGCCTTTCCTTATGTTTCTGCTGATTTTAAAAACCTCCCAAAGCGTGTTTAAGTAGCTGGAAAAACGGACGGCCGTGCGCGGGTCATTTACCCAATCCGCGGGCACTATTCCTATTTTATAGTTTAATTTTCTCGCAAGAACCAGCGCTTCAACGTCAAAGGCCCAGCGGTTGACTTTGGCCAAAGAAAAAATCCGCTCGGCCGCGTGGTCCCTAAACGCCTTAAAGCCGCACTGGGTATCCCAGATGCCGCGGACAGCCAGGAGTTGTATGTAGAGATTGCCTAAATTGCCCAAAAGTTCCTTCCACAAGGGCTGGCGCACAACCAGCTTCGCTCCCGGGGCGTCTTTCGGATCGCGTGAACAAATTACAACGTCGTATCCCCCGTCAAAAAGCGGGCGCATTTTATCAAAGTGGGAAACGTCGGTGGCATTGTCCGCGTCGGCGAAAAGGCGGATTTTCCCGTGCGCGGCGAGCATCCCCTCGCGCACCGAATATCCCTTGCCTGTGTTTTTTTTACGGTCAATGAGCCGCAGGTTTTTAATCTCGCCAACCATCTTATTAGCGACTTCCGCCGTCAGGTCGCGCGAGCCATCGTTTACAACCAAGATTTCATAACTGTATGGCTGCGCGGCGAAATATTCATCAAACCTCCGCAAGGTTTTCGGCAACCTCTCGGCCTCATTATATGCAGGGACAATAACGGACAAATAAATATCCGGTTTTGGCATAAGATTATTTTAGCATAAACTATAACTGGGTCAGAATCTCCGCTCCATCTTTTGTTACCGCCACCGTATGCTCAAAATGGGCGGCGCGGGAGCCGTCGCGGGTTACCCATGTCCAACAGTCGGGAGAAATTTTTACTTTTGGACTGCCGTCGGTTGCCATTGGCTCTAAAGCAATCACCATGCCTTCAACAAGTTCAGCGCCAGTTCCTTTTTTCCCAAAATTCGGGATTTCCGGGTCTTCGTGCACAGCCCTTCCAACTCCGTGCCCCACCAATTCGCGCACTACACCAAAATTTTCTTTTTCCAAAAAGTTTTGAATCGCAAAGCCGATGTCGCCAACATGCGCCCCGGCGCTGATTTGGGCGATACCGATTTCCAGAGATTTTTTCGTGGCTTCAATTAATTTATTTGTCCCGCTGCCAACCAAAACCGTCAGAGCTGTATCCGTGCACAAACCCTTATACCACATTCCAATATCCAGCCCGACGACATCGCCGTTTTTCAAAACCTTGTCCGTCGGCAAGCCGTGCACCACTTCGTCGTTTATTGAAACGCAAAGAGACGCCGGGTAAGACGTAAGCACATTATCCGTTCTATATCCCTTAAACGACGGCTTGCCTCCGGCTTTTAAAATTAATTTCTCCGCAAGCGCGTCCAATTCTCTGGCCGATACGCCAGCAACCGCATGATGCGCAATTTCATTCAAAATGGCGGCAAGTTTCTTGCCGCCTTCACGCAGAATTTTCAGCTCTTTTTGGTTTTTTATAATCATAACCCCAGCGTCTTTACAACGTCTTTATGAACTTTCTCAACCGTCTGCTCGCCATTTACAATTCTAAGTTTTTTTAATCCCTTAAAATACCTAATCACTGGTGCTGTATATTTTTTATATTCTCTTATCCGTGCTAAAACGCTTGAGTGCGTATCATCCTTCCTTCTAATCAGCCGCCCTCCGCAAACATTGCAATTTTTTAGAAATTTTGAGTCCTCCGCCAAAAATATCTTCTTGCATTTTTCGCACTGTTTGCGGGCAAGGATTCTCCTGAAAACTTCTCTCTCGGAAATTTTAACCTCAACTGGCGCAACTTCAAAATTTTTCTTTGCATCTGGCCAGTTTAGAAAAAACTCATGAAGCAGCCACGCCTCGGCTATTTTTCTCGGGCTTCCTGTAAACATTATACCTTTATGGCGTTTTTGGTTCCTGATAATTTCAAGCAGCGGCCCTAGCCAGCGGCTAACTATGGTGAGCGTGGGCACCAGTCCTCCTTTATTCATTATTTTTTTAATTTCTTTGACCTCATACTCTTCACGCGACCCATTTTTAAGTTTCGTGATAGAACCGGTGATTGACCTTAAAATAGCGCCTGAATTTATGACATCAAACTTGTATTTTCTAACCAGAATTTCCGCCTGCGTATCTTTACCGCTCCCGGCAAGGCCTAAAAAAAATATGACCGGCTTCTTTTTACGCCCGTCATTCATACGCTCGCAAGCTAAGCTGGCCTTTAACCTGTTTGGCGGTCTCCAATACGACCGAAACCACGATAAGCAGCGCTGTGCCGCCGATGGTAAGAGTGGTAATGCCGGTCAAACCCTGCAAAACCAAGGGCAGGACGGCGACAACGCCTAAAAACAAGGCGCCGACGAAGGTTATGCGGGTTACGATTTTGCCCAAAAAACCGGCGGTGGACGCGCCGGGCCTGATTCCGGGCACGAACGCCCCGCTTTGCTGCAAATTTTTTGAAACGGACTCCGGATCAAACGTTACCGCGGTGTAAAAATACGTGAAAAGGAAAACCAAAATGAAATAAGCCGACGCATAAGTCCAGGAGCTTCCTAAAAAATTGATTATGAAGGAAGCAATTGTCCGCAAAACCGCGTTTCCGGAAGACGCGAAAAAATTCGCCACCATCTGCGGCAGAAGCAAAATAGAAAGCGCGAAAATTATTGGGATTACCCCTGCTTGGTTCACTTTCAGGGGCAAATAACTCGTTGTCCCGCCGTACATGCGCATGCCGCGGACGCGCTTGGCGTAATAAACCGGTATGGGCCTGTCGCCCTCCGATATGTAAACAACGGCCGCCACGGTTACGAGCCCGACGGCCGCAAAAGCGATTAGCGTCGGCAGCTGCGAGGAGTCAAAGGCCGCGAACGTCTGGGCGACGTCCGAAGGAAGGCGCGCCACAATGCCGGCGAAAATCAAAAGCGACACGCCGTTTCCGATGCCGTATTCTGAAATCAGCTCCCCTATCCACATAAGCAAAATAGACCCCGCGGCGACGATGATAACGTTGGCGAATTTATCGTAGAAACTGATGAACTGCAAAATCCCCTGCCGTTCCAAAATGGTCAAGAGCCCGAATCCCTGAACCAAAGCAAGGGGCACGGTTAAGAGACGCGAGTACTGGTTGAATTTCTGCCTCCCGGCTTCCCCTTCTTCCTGCTGCAACTCTTTTAACTGCGGGAAAATCATCGTCAAAAGCTGCATTATGATTGAAGCGGTGATATAAGGGCCCACGCCAAGCATCATTATGGAAAGATTTCCCAAGGCGCCTCCGGAGAAAAGATTTAAAAGACCGAAGAACTGGTTTGAATCAAAAAACTGGCGCAATCTTAAAGCGTCAACCCCCGGAATCGGCACCGCGGAAATCAAACGGAAGGCGGCCAGAAAGCCCAAAAGATACAAGAACTTGTTCCGGAGTTCCGCTTCCTGCAAAATCAGTTTAATTTTATCCCACATTGAATTTTTCTTTAACCGGGCGCGACATTAAAATATCTTTGTCAAAAATAAATTTTTTAATCAGTTTGCCGCTTCCTAGAATTTTTACTGGCCTTTTGGATCTGATCAAGCCGCGCTCGATAAGCAGTTCTTTGGTTATCTTTTCGCCATCTTTAAACTTCTTTTCCAAATCTCTCAAATTCACAACCGCAACTTTTTCGGCAAAGCCTCTTCTGAAGCGATAGCCGCGCCTTTTATGAATCTTCTTTATGATATCACGAATTTGCGGACGGATTCTCCTCCCGGCGCGCGATTTCTGCCCCTTAATGCCACGGCCGGAAAAGCTCCCGCGCTTCCCCCCGCGGCCAATTCTCTTTGCTTTTTTATTACTTGATTTTAACAAATTATGAGCCTGCATTTTTTTGCCTCTTCCTTTCTTTTAATAATTTCAGCGCTTCCAAGGTCGCGAGGGCGTTGGTGAGCTTGTTTTTGGTGTGCGATAAAATTTTGGCGCTGGCGTTTTTTACCCCGGCCAAAGCCAAAACCGTCCGCGCCGCGCCTCCGGCGACCAAACCCCGGCCGGCTTTGGCCGGCCTTAAAACGACCCGCGCGCTGCCGAACTTTGAATAAACTTCGTGCGGGATTGACTCATCTTTCGTAAGCGGAACGTGAATCAGGGATTTCCTGGCCTTCCTCACGGCCTTTTCAATTGCCTGCGAAGTGTCCGCCGCTTTGCCCAAACCGAACCCCACATCACCCTTTTTATTTCCGATAACAACCGCCGCCCTGAAGGTGAAGCGGCGCCCGCCGGCGACTACCCTCGCGACTCTCCGAAGATCCGTCAGTTTTTGCTCGTATTCGCTTTTTTGTCTTGGTTCTCTTACCATAGTGTTTAGAAATTAGATATTAGAAATTAGAAATTTAAAACCGCAGTCCTCCATCTCGCGCTCCTTCCGCAACCCGGCGGACGCGGCCATGGTATTTAAATCCGCCCCGGTCAAACACCGCGCTTTTAATTTTCTTGCTCTTTGCCTTCTCCGCCAAAAGTCTTCCGGTTTCATGCGCCCTGTCCGATTTGCTCATCTTTTTTTTAAGCTGAACTTCCGTGTCCGACGCGCTCAAAATCGTTTTTTGTTTTTCGTCATCAATAAGCTGGAGGAAAATATGCTTATTTGAACGGAAAACAGAAAGCCGCGGACAATGTGCCGTCCCAAAAATCTTAACCCTCACTCTTTTATGTCTTATTTCTCTTTTGCCAATTTTATGTTTCATGTTTCAAGATTCAAGTTGCATAATTAGGCGGCCGCTACGGCCTTTTTGCCGGCCTTGCGCCTTATAACTTCACCCGCGTAATGGATACCCTTCCCCTTGTACGGCTCCGGCCGCTTTTGCGCCCGGATGTTCGCGGCCGCTTCGCCGACCTTTTCTTTGTCGGCGCCGCTTACCATAATCGTGTTTTTTTCAATTTTGAATGTCACTCCTTCCGGCGCAAAAATTTTTACCGGATGCGTGAACCCCAAAAATAAAGATAGGTCTTTGCCGTCCAACTGCGCTTTGTACCCTATGCCTTCTATCTCCAGTTTCTTTTCATAGCCGTCTTTCGCCCCCCAAACGGCGCTTTTAAAAATGGACGCCGCCGTGCCAAGCGCCGGATAAAACTCTTTCGGAGAGTTTTCTTTCAAACTGATTTTAAATTCTCCGCCCTCCTCTTTTATATCCACGCAGTCGGGAAAGCGCTTTTTGAGCTCCCCTTTGGGGCCCTTAAACAGCCAAAAATCCCCGGCGCGGCTTACGAAAACGCCTTCCGGAATTTTTATTGATTTTTTAGCGAGCCGGGACATTGTTTTACCAAATTTCAAATAAAACTTCTCCGCCCAATTTCGCCCTTTTTGCTTCTTTATTGGTCATAAGCCCCTTTGGAGTGGAGTAAACGGAAATCCCAAGGCCTCCTTGCAGGGGATAAATCTCCCGGTGGCCGCGGTAGAGCCGCCGCGACGGCTTAGAAACCCGGCGCGCCCCGGAAACTTTCGGCGCGCCATCCTCTCCGTAAAGCAATCTCATCTCTATTAACTTGGCGTTTTTCTTGCCTTTCCGTTCAACCTGCCCGGCGTAGCCGGCGCGTTCAAGCAGTTTGGCTATTTCAAATTTAATTTTAGAGTAACCAAAAGAAACGGCGTCTTTTCTAACCGCCTGCGCGTTTTTTATTCTTATTAGCATGTCTGCGATTGGGTCTGTCATATTACTAATTACTAATTTGTACTCGTTACCAGCTTGATTTTCTAATTCCAGGTATCATTCCTTCGTTCGCCAGCTCTCTAAAACATATCCGGCAAAGGTCAAAATCCCGCATATAGCCGCGCTTTCTCCAGCAGCGGAAACAGCGCCTAACCACCCTGCTTTTGAATTTCGGGGGCTTTAAGGATCTCGCGTACGTGGAAGTCTTAGCCATTACGTTGAAGAGGAAAACCTAATAATTTAAATAGCTCTATGGCCTCGTCGCGTTTTCTTGCGCTGGTTACCACCGTTACCTCCAATCCAAAAATATTTCTCACGTCCTCGCCAATCATTTCAGGAAACACTATATGCTCTTTAACTCCGACTGTCAAATTACCTGACGCGTCCACGGATTTCAACGGAATGCCGCGGAAATCCCGGGTGCGCGGGATGGCGAAGCCGACCAATTTGTCCAAAAAATCATACATTCTCTTCCCGCGTAAAGTGACTTTGTATCCAACGGTCATGCCCTGCCTGGTTTTAAAAGAAGCGATGGCGACTCTCGCGGGCCGCGGCGAGGGCTTTTGTCCGGTAATCAGCGCGAGGTGTTTCTCCACGGCTTCAATTGCATCTTTTTTGTCGCGCATTTTGCCAGTACCGACGTTCACGACGACTTTTAAAATCCGGGGCGCAGCCATGGGAGTTCGGAGGCCAAACTCTTTCATCATCTTCGGCACGGCTTCTTTTATGTATTTTTCTTTGATTGATTGCATTAATTTTTATCTCTTCCTTTTATAAACTTTGTTGCGATGTTCGATATAGCGAATTGTAATAACGTGTTCGATCCAATCTATTTTGTACATAACTCGCCAATCGCCGACTCGTAATTTAAAAAATGCCTTAAACTCCGCATGAAGAACTTGCGGTAAAATTGAATCGAAGTTCCCAAAAAGCCATTCCAGTTTCTCAATAACTCGTAGGCGGATTTCTGAATCCAGCTTAGATAAATCTTTATTCGCGCCTGGCGAAAATTTAAGCGACCAGCTCGCCATTATCTATGGTATTTTTGCTTAATCTCCGAAAACGGTATGAGCTTTGCCTTGTCTCTTTCTTCTTTATGTAATCTCTTTTTGGCTTCCACGCTAAGTTCTAACCCAAAATCTGGATCGCCTAAAACATCCTGAACCGCTTGAACAATTAGGCTTTTAATCTCTCCTTTTAAATTTTTTGGCAAAGTAATCGTTTCAGCCATAAAACCATACTATAAAATCCCCGCAAAAAAGTCAAATATCGACACAAATTAATGCATCTGTATTTTGCTTTTCACAAAAATTGTGCGGCCTATATTTGAATCAATGACTTTATAGCCCAAGTCATTTAGCTCTTGCCATCGTTTTTTACCTTCTGGTGTAGCTAATTTAACTATTTCCACATGCGCCAAATCCGGATCCCAAACTAAATAGTTGCCCACATCGCTCCCAACCATCAGCGGCTCTAATCTAACTGCCTTTAAATTATCCGGTATTTCAAGACGGATAATATCCTCGTCGCCCTTCAACTCGTCACTAGCATATGCCCAACCCTGTTCCCGAATTTCATCATCAGCTTTCGGATTTTTTTCTCCGAAATAAATCTTTTTATTTTCAGATTTTGGAATTCGCTCTTGCATAATTTACACTATAATTAAACCTCGTTTTTGCATTTTTTACAAATTCTGATTTTTTTTCCGTCTTCTAAAATTTGATAGCCAACACGGACGCCGCGGTTGCAGTTTTTGCAGAATAACATGGTGTTGGAAACGTGAATCGGGGACGGCAAAGTCACCACCTCCCCTTTTTGCCCCTGCCTCCGCGGGCGCCGGTGTTTTTTGCGAAGCGCGACTCCTTCCACAACTATTTTTTCCAATTTCGGAGACGCGCGCAAAACTTTACCTTGCTTGCCGCGGTCTTTTCCGGAAATTATTTTAACAATGTCTCCTTTTTTAATGCGCACAAGTTTAAACTATCTCTTCCGCCAGGGAAGCTATTTTATTAAAACCTTTTTCTTTGATTTCCCTTGGAATCGGGCCGAAAATGCGGCCTCCTTTCGGCTCTTCTCCCTCCAAAATCACAATTGCGTTGTCGTCAAAGCGGATGTATGAGCCGTCCGGGCGCCGAAAAGCGTTTTTCTGCCGGACCACTAAGGCCTTGTGCACCTCGCCTTTTTTAACCGCCTTTCTCGGCTCCGCCGCTTTTATGGCGACGACGATTTTATCGCCTATGCCGGCGTAGCGCCGGCGGGTTCCGCCCAAAACTTTAATGCACTGGGCGAGATTCGCGCCGGAGTTATCCGCGATATTGAGCATTGTGCGATGTTGAATCATAAAACCTTAATCAATTTCCATTTTTTATCTTTGGACATCGGCCGACACGTTTCCAGCGCGACTTTCGCGCCCTCCGGAACGTCTTCCATAGTGTGGGCCTTGTATCTTTTGGAAGTTTTAATAAATTTTCCGTAAAGCCGGTGCTTTTTGAGGCGCGAAACTTCAACTACAACCGTGTGCCGCATCTTATTTGAAACAACTACTCCTCTGACGGTTTGTGTCATGATTTTAATTTTTATTTTTTAACAGCGTTAAAATCCTTGCGATGTTTTTCCTGATTTCCCGCGCTTCTTTGACGTTTTTCGGCTTGGATTCGTGCGCTCTCATATTGAGCTCCAACAATTTCTCACGCTCACCGGCCAAAAGCTCCCCCAGCTCCAGCTCCGCCTTGCTTCTTAAATCTTTTATCTTAATCCTCGTCATATTATCTTGAAACAAATTTAGTTCTAATCGGCAGTTTCGCGCCGGCGCGCTTTAAGGCCTCCTTCGCAACTTCTCTGGCAACGCCGTCCATCTCAAAAAGGATTCTTCCGGGCAATACGGGGAAAACGTACCCCTCTACGTCGCCCTTTCCCCCGCCCATCGTCACCTCCGGGGGCTTTTTTGTAATCGGCTTGTCGGGGAAAATCCGAATCCAAATCTTGCCGCCGCGCTGGACGAAATTCGTCATCGCCTTTCTCGCCGCCTCCAGCTGTTTGGAATTCACCCAAGCCGCTTCTTCCGCCTTGAGGCCGAATGAGCCGAAAGCCAAAGACACGCCACGCGTTTCTTTGAGATTGCGGCGGGTGGCCATCCTCTGCCATTTTCTAAATTTTACTCTTTTTGGAAATAACATCGCTTAATTTACTTAACTTGCCTAACTTGCTTGTCTTTTTCAAATACCTCGCCCTTATAAATCCAGACTTTTATGCCCAGGTCTCCGTAAGGAAGGCGCGCCCGGCCTCTGGCGAAATCAATGTCCGCGCGCAAAGTCTGCAAAGGAACCTGCCCTTCTTTCAGCCATTCGTATCTAGCCATCTCTGCGCCGTCCAGCCGCCCGGACAAAGAAATTTTTACCCCTTTCACTCCCTTGGAAGCGGCTATCTTCGCCGTTGTCTGCTTGAGCACTCTGCGGAACGGCAAGCGGCGTTCCAGATCCTGGGCGATTGATTCAGCCATAACTTTGGCATGTTGCTCGGGGGATTTGATTTCTTCAACGGTGATTTTAAGCCCGCTCTTTTGGTTTTTGTCTTTTGATTTCGGCGTCGGTTTTTGTTTTCTCAATTTGGTCAAAAACGCTTCCGTGTCTTTTTTGAGTTTTTCAATGCCTTCGCCTCCTCTGCCTATAAGTAGGCCGGGGCGCGCAGTTTTTATAATCAAGTTGAGGCTCGCAGGAGAGCGCTCTATTTCAACGGAATCAACAAAGGCGCCTTTTAATTTTTTATCCAAAAAAATGCGGAGCATGATGTCTTCCTTCAAAGCGCCGGCAAATCCGCGCGCGGAAAACCAGCGCGACCGCCACGGCCTCAATATCCCCAATCTCATTGCGTATGGATGCGATGTGTGACTCATTTGTTTTGTAAAATAATGGTAACATGACTTTCGCGTTTCCTTATTGGAGCGGCGGAACCCCTCGCGCGCGGCATAAACCGCTTAAGCGTTGGCCCCTTGTCCACGGTGATGTTTTTTACAAACAAATTTTCTTTTTCAATGTTGAAATTATGCTTGGCGTTGGCGACGGCCGATTTTAAAAGTTTTTTTAATGGCAGCGCCGCGCGCTTCGGCAAAAATTCTAAAACCGCTTCCGCCTCTTCCGCCGATTTTCCTTTGACGGCGCCGGCAGCAAGCCGCACTTTCCGCGGCGCCATCCTCAAATATCTTAAATGCGCTTTTATATCCGCCATGTTTTTATTTTTTGGCCGGCGCCGTTGCGGCCGGCGCTGACGCGGAGGCCGCCTTGGCCTTCTCCGCCTCTTTAGCTTGTAATTCCAGCTCTTTTTGCATCTTGCCTCCGTGCTTCACGAATTTGCGCGTCGGGGAAAATTCGCCTAAGCGATGTCCCACCATCTCTTCGGTCACGCTCACCGGAATAAAATCTTTGCCGTTGTGCACCCCGAAAGTAAATCCTACCATCTCCGGAGTAATCTGCGATCTTCGCGACCACGTTTTTATAACATCTTTCCCACCGGCGCGAAACTTACTCAATTTCTTGAGCAATTTCGGGTCCGTATAGGGGCCTTTTTTCAAACTCCGCGCCATACTAGTTTTTGGTTCGCCTACTAATTATAAATCTTGAAGAAAACTTATGTTTGTTTCTTGTTTTTACCCCGCGCGTGCCTTTGCCCCATTTGTTTTTCGGCCGGCGCGTTCCCCTAAGCGTCCTGCCTTCGCCTCCGCCGTACGGATGGTCAACCGGATTCATCGCCGAGCCGCGGACAGTGGGCCGCACGCCCATGCGCCGCGACCTCCCGGCTTTTCCAATGACGACAAGGTTGTGTTCTTCGTTGGAAACCTGCCCGATGGAGGCCCATGCATCGTCTTTTATTTTTCTGACTTCTCCCGAAGGAAGCTTCAGCGTCGCGTATCCGCTATCATGCGCGATGATTTCCGCAAAAGAGCCGGCAGACCTTACCAAAGCCGCCTTGCCCTCGGCGGAAAGCGAAATATTATAAACCAAGGTGCCCGACGGAAGCTCCCCCAAAGGCAGGCGGTTGCCGGGCAGAATCGGGGCTTTTGCGGACGCCAGAATTTCCCGCCCCGGGCGGACGTCTCTCGGCAAAACCATGTATCTTTTTTCTCCGTCTTTATACGTCACCAAGCCGATGAAAGCTGTGCGGTTGGGATCATATTCAACCGACTCAATTCTGCCCGGGACGTTCTTTTTATCAAATTTAAAGTCAACGATTCGCAAAAGCCGCTTCGCTCCGCCGCCCTTGTGGCGAGTGGTAATGCGACCGAAACTGTTCCTGCCGACATCGCGCTTTCTGCCGAATACCAGGGATTTTTCGGGATTTTGGCGCGTCAAAAGCTCCCGGTAATTTATTCCGGTCATCTGTCTTCTTCCCGGGCTTCTTGGCGCGAAAGTTTTTATCATAAAATTAAAATTCCGCTATTTTGTCCTCGGCCTTTAATGTCACTACGGCTTTTTTGAACCCCGGTTTTACGCCGAGAATCTGGCCGCGCCTCCGGTTTTTATCTCTCTGGGCAATAATATTCACCGATTCAACCCCCACGCCGTAACGGCTTTCAATCGCCCGCTTTAACGAATTTTTGTCCGCATTGTCCGCAACTTTAAACACATATCTGCCATCGCCAAGCATCGTCGCTTTCTCCGAGATATGTGGGGCAACGAGCAATTTTCCGGCAAGCGCGCTGTGGGATTTAGTTTGTGGTTTAGCAATGGTTTTAGAAGGGCGAGCCTCGTTCGGAACGCGGGCAAAAGGCCCGTCGGAGCCCCCCGAGGTCTGCCGAGGGAGGGTTAAGCGCGAGCGAGACGAATGAGGCGAGCCATCAGTCTTGCGAGACGCGCCCCTCCTCCTCCACCCTCCAAAAATTTGAGATAAATTAAACGGCATACGTTTTTTCTAATTCTTTAATACTATTGTTATCTAAAACTAAGTACTTGTTATTTAAAAGCTCCATGACATTCAAGTTTCTCGGTTCAATGTAAGAAATATACGGCAGGTTTCTCGCAGAGCGTTTTGAAGTTTCGGATTTCGGCCCGCCTGCCGGCGAGGCAGGCAGAGCCAAAAGCGCTTTTCCGCCCCGCTCGCCGATTTTATAAATCTCCGCTTCGCTTCGTAAATTTTTAAAAACATTGAACGCTTCTTTTGTTTTCGGCTGCGCGAGTTTAAACTCGTCAAAAATCACAACTTCTTTGTCTTTTAACTTTCTTGAAATCAGAGAAAGCAGCGCCCCTCGCCTCATTTTTTTGTTTATCTTAACTTCGTAGCTTCTCTCTTTCCGCGGCCCATGGGTGACTCCCCCGCCAACCCACAAGGGCGAGCGAATTGAACCATGCCTTGCTCTTCCCGTGCCTTTTTGGCGCCACGGTTTTCTGCCCCCGCCGCGGACTTCACCGCGAGTTTTTGTGTGCGCCCACGGGCGGCGCTTATTTGCCATCTCGCCGTCATAGACCTGCTTGACCAAAGCCGGCTTCCAAGCAACTCCAAAAATCCCCTCCGGCAACTCCGCGGTTCCGATTTTTTCTCCTTTTACATTGTAAGTTTCTATTTTCATAAGCAACGAAAAACGAGGGGGCAGAACCCCCTCGGCTAAAAACCCGGGATTTCATGCCTTTTTATCCTCCTAAATCGTATTTTGATTCGCTTCTCACAAGTGATTTAGATATTAGCATAACAAAAAAACAGGCGCAAGAGCGGATACGGCTATTATAAAATAAAGGGGCGTAAATCCGATTTCACTAAAATTCGCTTTACATCCGCCTTAGCAATTAACGATAAAAGAGGATTAGTGGAATGCTCTGGGTTATGCTCATCAGGAATTGAAAAGCCAATATACTCAATCTTTTTCTTTGTTCTAATGCGCACCCAGTCAATTGCCGGAATCAAATCAGAATCAGAACTAACTATTACAGCCGTATCATATTGGTTATCAATCGCCCCGACAATTAAATCGGTAGCCAACTTAACATCGATGCCTTTTTCTCTGAGTCTTTGAATTTTTATTTTATGTATACCTAACTTTTTAATTTTTTGATAATCTTCAACTCTGTTATCAATTATTATTTCTTCATCGCGCACTTTGAGCTTACTGGTTTTAATTTCCCAATGATATTTTTTTAAAACCGCAAATAAAGAAGTTTGTCTTGCCATGGCTTCTTTGCTTTTGAGATCGCCGATTTTTTCACGGATAGTGCCAACATAAAACCTCTTGCCCTTGTCAGCAATAGCTCTGCCATTAGCAAGAAATGTGACAAATTTCTCAAAATCAAATTGTCCTTCCTGAATACCTAATTTCTTCAGAACCAAATGATAAAAATTGCCGGCATCAATCAAAATGGAGATTTTATTCGTATTGCCGGTATTTTTGCCCCACATAACTTCAAATATAATACAAAATGATAATACAAAATGAAAAACCTGCACACTGCCGAAGCAGGCGCAGGCGACTTTCATTGGCAGTATAGCAAACTCTACATATCTAGTCAAACTTATCCACACCCATCCATTTTCCCCCGCCCGCCGGAAATCGGTTGCGGAACTAGAACAAGTTCAAACCTGTTTTGTAGGCGCTGTATGACATTTCGGGTAAAGTATAAACTCCATTAGGACCGGGTGGCTAAATAAATTTGCAAGACAAATGCTAGAAAAAATAATCCAAAATTAAATATGTTCCACGCTCTCATTTCACTTTTGTTATTAGGGTTTGGATAGACCAAAAAAGGAGCCAGTAGGTTTTCTTTATTAAGGTGAAAAAATCTAAAGACGAATCTGTGAAAGAGTGACATTTTTCCCCAACTTTGTTGGTATTTAATACTATTTTGGTTTATTTGAGTTTTGACATTTGCAATAATAATATTTTTAAGTGAATAGTAAGAACCGCCAAGACCAAAAATAAGAGATAAAATATTTAATGTGGCATCCATTGCTTACTTACTTAACTTGTGTAGTAAAAACTACCCAAAATAATACTGGCTATTAAAATTTTTGAGCCAGTTCATCTATAACCCTTTTATCCTCTCACTTCAACCAAACTGCCGCGATGGCCGGGGATAGCGCCGGAGATGGCCATCAGATTTTTCTCTGGAATTATTTTTAGGACTTTGAGATTCCGCACAGTAACGCGCTCGCCGCCCATCCGCCCGGGCATGCGCTTGCCTTTAAGCACTCTCTGCGGCCAAGTGGCGCCGATAGAGCCGGCTTCGCGCTCGGAATGCTTCTGGCCATGGGTTCTTGGGCCGCCATGAAAACCATGCCGTTTGACAACCCCCTGAAAGCCCTTGCCCTTTGAAATGCCGCTAACATTTACACTATCTCCCTCTTTAAAAGCCGTTGCGTCAACTTTATCGCCCACTTTTGGAAGTTGGCTGTCGGAAGTTGGAGATTGGATGATGCGAAACTCTTTTTTTGTTTTGCCAAAACCTACCTGCACCGACACATAGCCGTCTTTTTCTTTGGATTTTTTTTGTGTAACAAATACAGGCCCTGCTTCCAGCCAGGTCACAGGGCGCGTTTTGCCGCTGCTCTCAAAAATCTGCGACATTTCAATTTTCCTCGCCAAAATGAATTTCATAAACTTACATCTTAACTTCAATGTCCACTCCGGCCGGCAAATTAAGGTTCGTCATCGCCTCTATCACTTTCGGCGTGGGGTTCAACACGTCAATCAGGCGCCTGTGCACCCGCATCTCAAACTGCTCGCGCGCGTTTTTGTGCACGAAAGTCGAGCGGTTAACGGTGTATTTTCTAATTTCCGTAGGCAAAGGCACCGGGCCCATTATTTCCGACCCGTATCTTATGGCGGTATCTACAATTTGCTTTACGGACGAATCCAAAATTTTGTGGTCGTAGGCGCGGATGCGGATGCGAAGTTTCTGCTTTTCTTCCGTTTCCGCGGCCTCTTTCGCTTTAGTTTTAACAGCCGCCTTTGCCATCCGATTTATTTTATAATCTTGGTGACAACTCCGGCGCCGACAGTCTTGCCCCCTTCGCGGATGGCGAACCTTTGCTTTTCCTCAAGCGCCACCGGCGCGATAAGCTTGACCGTAAATTTTATCGTGTCTCCAGGCATCACCATCTCCGTCCCCGCGGGCAGCACAACGTCTCCGGTCACATCGGTCGTGCGGATATAGAATTGCGGCTTATAACCGGTGAAAAACGGCGTATGCCGCCCGCCCTCCTCTTTGGTGAGCACGTAAACTTCGGATTCAAAATCCATGTGCGGGGTAATTGACCCCGGCTTGGCAATGACCTGTCCTCTTTCCACATCTTCTTTTTTGACTCCGCGCAGAAGCACTCCGGCGTTGTCCCCCGCCATGGCTTCGTCCAGTTGCTTATTGAACATCTCAATTCCAGTAATGACGGTCTTTTGGGTGTCTTTGAGCCCGACGATTTCAACTTCGTCGTTCAATTTGGCCTTGCCCCGCTCTGCTCTGCCCGTGACAACGGTGCCCCTGCCTTCAATTGAAAAAACGTCTTCAATCGGCATCAAAAACGGCTTGTCAATGTCGCGAACCGGTTCGGGTATATATTCGTCAAGCTGTTTTGCCAATTCCAAAACCGGCTTGGCCCACTCGTCGTCCGTGGATTTCGCTTCCAATGCTTTTAAAGCTGACCCGCGGATAATCGGGGTTTTGTCCCCGGGATACTCGTATTTAGAAAGAAGTTCTCTGATTTCCGTTTCAACTAAGTCAACCAATTCTTTATCATCAACCGTGTCAACTTTATTTAGAAAAACAATAATCGCCGGCACTCCCACTTGGCGAGCAAGCAAAATATGTTCGCGAGTTTGCGGCATCGGGCCGTCTGCTGCAGAAACTACTAAAACTGCGCCATCCATCTGCGCGGCTCCGGTAATCATGTTTTTGATGTAGTCGGCGTGCCCCGGCGCGTCAATGTGCGCGTAGTGGCGCTTATCCGTTTCGTACTCCGAATGGTGAAGCGCGATTGTAATGCCCCTTTGCCGCTCTTCGGGGGCGTTATCAATGTCTTCAACCTTTTCCACCCTCGCTTTTTTGCCGGCCAAATTCAAAACGTGCAAAAGGGCGGCGGTCAGCGTGGTCTTGCCATGGTCAACGTGGCCGATTGTGCCGACGTTTAAGTGCGGCTTTGTCCTCTCAAATTTCTCTGCCATATTGTTTAAATTTATTAATTATTCCTGATAAAAAAACGCTTTTTGGCGTATAAAACTCATGTTAGCGCTATACCGGCAGTTCGTCAATCTCCGGCTCCGAGTCCAAATCTTCGGCGAGCAATTCGTCAGACAATATTTTTTCTTTTAGATTTTTTGTTTCGTTTTCTGTTTCGTTTTCCATCGTTGTTTATCATATCAAAAGAAAAAGCCCCACGCAATAGCAAAAGACCGTAGGGACTATTTCTTCCCTTCCTTAATCAGTTCCGCGATATTTGCCGGGACTTCTTCGTAGTGGGAAAATTCCATCGTATATGAAGCCCTGCCTTCGGTCATACTTCGCAGTTTTGTGACATAGCCGAACATTTCGGAGAGCGGAACTTTGGCGTCCACAACTCTAGCGTTGCCCCGCTCCGACATATTTTCAATTTTCCCGCGCTTGGAAGAAAGGTCTCCGGTGACATCTCCCAAAAACTGGTCTGGGGTGACCGCCTCCACCTTCATAATCGGCTCCAAAAGCGCCGGCTGGGCGCGCCTGGCAGCTTCCTGCAGCGCGATGGAGCCGGCGATTTTAAACGCCGCCTCGGACGAATCCACGTCGTGGTACGAACCATCGTAAAGCGCGGCTTTTATATCCACCAGCGGGAACCCGGCCACCACTCCTTTTTCCAGCGCTTCTTTCACGCCTTTTTCAACCGCCGGAATAAATTCCTGCGGGATAATTCCTCCTTTTATTTCATTTATAAATTCGTTTCCCTTCCCGCGCTCGTTTGGCTCAACTCGGAGCCATGCGTGCCCGTACTGCCCTCTTCCGCCCGATTGGCGGATATATTTTCCTTCGGCTTCCGCGGTTTTTTTAATGGTTTCTTTGTAAGCAACCTGCGGCCTGCCTACGTTCGCCTCAACTTTAAATTCGCGCTTCATCCGGTCTACGATAATTTCAAGATGAAGCTCGCCCATGCCGGAAATAATTGTTTCCAGCGTTTCCTCATCGCCCTTGATTCGAAAGGTTGGGTCTTCTTCTGAAAGGCGCCTCAAAGCCAGTCCCATTTTTTCCTGGTCTTGCTTGGTTTTGGGTTCAATCCGCAAAGAAACCACCGGTTCGGGAAAAATAATTGATTCCAAAGTAATCGGATGCTCCGGATCGCAAAGCGTATCTCCGGTCTTTGTATTTTTTAAACCAACGATAGCGCCGATCTCTCCGGCCTGCACTTCTTTAATCTCTTCGCGATGGTTGGCGTGCATGCGCAAAATTCTCCCCACCCTTTCTTTATCCCCCGTGCGCGTGTTTAAAACATACGACCCCGCCGGCAAAGCGCCGGAATAAACCCTGAAATAGGTAAGTTGCCCCACATAAGGGTCGGTCTGAAGCTTAAAAGCCAAAGCGGCAAACGGCGCTTCGTCTTTGGGTTCACGAAAAATTTCAGCTCCTGTTTTTGAGTCGGTCCCCTTGATCGGAGGAAGGTCGGCCGGCGAAGGAAGATAGTCAACGACGCCGTCCAGCATCAATTGCACCGCTTTGTTTTTCAAAGCCGAGCCGCAAAAAACGGGAACAAGCTTGTAAGACAAAGTCGCGGCGCGCAATGTTTGTCTCAACTCGTCCGAAGAAATTTCTTTGCCTCCCAAATATTTTTCCGTAAGCGCATCGTCCTCTCCGGCAACGCGCTCAACCAATTTATGCCTCCAAATTTCCGCTTCCGCTTTTTTGTTTTCGGGGATTTCTTCTTGAATAATATTTTCGCCGTGCTCGCCTTCAAACTTAATGAATTTCATCCGCATAAGGTCAATTACTCCGGAAAAGCCGCCCTCCAGCCCGACCGGAATATTCACGGCGACCGCATTTGGAGTCAGGCGCTCCAGAATTGAGCCGAAACTTTTAACGAAAGAAGCGCCCATTCTGTCCAGTTTATTTATAAAGCATATGCGGGGAACTTTGTATTTATCCGCCTGGCGCCATACGGTTTCCGATTGCGGTTCAACCCCCGCAACACCGTCAAAAACAACCACTCCGCCGTCCAAAACACGAAGCGACCGCTCCACCTCAACTGTGAAATCAACATGCCCCGGGGTATCAATAATATTGATGCGATGTTTATTTCCGCCGTATGTCGGCGCCCAAAAACAGGTCGTCGCGGCGGAGGTGATCGTTATTCCGCGCTCGCGCTCCTGCTCCATCCAGTCCATCACCGCCTCGCCTTCGTGCACCTCGCCGATTTTATACGAAACTCCGGTATAAAAAAGAATCCGTTCGGTTACGGTCGTTTTCCCCGCGTCTATGTGCGCGATAATCCCGATATCGCGCGTGCGTTCAATAGGATATTCCCGTGCCATAAAAATTATTTAAGCGAGTTTTTTAAATCAAGAAGGAATTTATTTGCGAATTCTACGGTTTCTTTGGAGATTTTGTCCGTTTGCTCTTCGCGTATTTTTCTAAGCAAAAATTCCCACATTTTTGTAAAAACTTGTTTATCTTTTTCATCAGGAATTAACTCAAGTATTCTTTCCGAATAACCAATTACCGGCTCCAGCCACGATGCTACCGCATATTTATTGTGCCGCCACTTTTCTTGTTTTTCCGCCAATTTGCTGCCATGCTCAGCAATAGCTTTTTTTTCTTCATCACTCAACCAAACATCAGGATACTCTCCATAATCATTGAGCAAGCTATCTATTGTTTTCTTGGCTTCTTCTTTCGGATCCAACCGTTCTTTGCCTCTTTCCATAAAATTTTCAAATTTACCCCCACACCAACTTATGTTTCTAAAGATGCGCGCATTCTCAATCTAAGCTGCGCAAAAGCACTCGACCTTAACTTCAAATTTGATTTTCTTTTGCGCGCATCTTTCTCGGCTTTGTATGCCTTATAGTAGATAAGCTCAAATGGCGCTCGCAATTTTGTAGAAAATGATTTTTTCTCATTTGGTGTGGGGGCTTACCAAGCAAAATGCGCGAAGGCGCGGTTGGCTTCGGCCATGCGATGGGTATCCAGTTTTTTCTTGATGGCGGCGCCTTCGTTTTTCGCGGCCAAAAGAACCTCTTCGGCCAGTTTTTTAGCCATCGGCTTGCCTTTTTTGGCGCGAGAGGCGCCGATAATCCATCTCGCCGCCAAAGAAAACCCCCTCTCCGCAGAAACCTCTCTCGGTACCTGGTACGTCGCCCCGCCGATTCTTCTGGGGCGGATTTCCACGAGCGGCGTCACGTTTTTCAGCGCTTCTTCCAAAACCGCCACGGGGGTTTCCGTTTTTTTTCCTGCCTTGTCGGCAGACAGGGCTTTCTTTATTTCTTCAAAAACGCCCTCCATAACTTTCTGCGCGGTTGTCTTTTTGCCGGAAAGCATCAAATAGTTGGTGAGTTTCGCCACCAGCCGGGAGCTGTAAATCGGATCCGGCCTCAATTCTCTTTTTTCTTTTTTCTTTCTACGCATGTTTGAAAATTGTAAATTGAAAATTGTAAATTAAGCCTTGGGGCGCTTTGTTCCGTATTTTGACCTTTGCTGTTTCCTACCCTCAACGCCGGCTGTGTCCAAAACCCCGCGGACAATGTGGTATTGAACGCCCGGAAGGTCCTTAACGCGCCCGCCCCGTATCATTACGACCGAGTGCTCCTGCAGGGCATGCTTCTCGCCGGGAATGTATGCTGTGACTTCCATTCCATTGGTGAGGCGCACTCTCGCAACTTTTCGCAAAGCCGAGTTCGGCTTTTTAGGCGTCATAGTTTTCACCGCCAAGCAAACCCCTCTTTTGAAAGGCGACGGGTAAAAACGCGGCCGATTTTGGAGCACGTTAAAAGACTTGGCCAAAGCCACAGACTTCGCTTTATACTCCATCTTCTTTCTGCCCTTTTTAACCAATTGATTTATAGTAGGCATATTTGTATCGCAGTTTATCACACTTCAATCAAAAAGCAAAGCCCGTAATCAGCCGGAATAAAAACGCGGCGATGGGCAAAATTATGCCCGAGAGAAAAAATATGAAAACCACAAGGATAATAAGCCCGTATCTTTCAAAAAATATCTCCAAATCCGAAGCGCGCGACGGGAGCAAGGTGAAAAGAACTTTGGAGCCGTCCAGCGGAGGGATGGGTATAAGATTAAATATCGCCAAAATTAGATTAAGAAAAACAATAAATATGGCAATTTGCAAAAACTGCGGCGGCAAAGCCAGCGCGCCGGAGAAACGAATCAGCGCCCCGAAGACGAGGGCAACTATTATATTGGAAAGCGGCCCCGCCGCGCCAACCAAACCGGGGCCGTACTTTTGATTTCTTAAATTGTAGGGATTATACGGCACCGGACGCGCCCAGCCGAAAATAAACCCGCCCAAAAGGTAGGTGATAGTGGGCAAAATCACCGAGCCGAAAGGGTCCAGATGTTTTAGGGGGTTGAGCGTCAATCTCCCTTCTTCTTTGGCAGTGTTGTCGCCCATCGCGTAGGCAACGGCGCCGTGGGAAATTTCGTGGATCACCACGGAGAAAATCAAAATCAGAATTTGAAAAATAAATTCTACGGCTTGATTCATATATAATATAATGCTAATCTACGAACGATATCCGAATATCACAAATTATGGCAAAAATTTGCGCGATTTGCAAAAAAGGGTCGGTAATAATGGGAACGCGGAGGCTGCTCCGCGGGCATTATAATCCGACAAAACGCTCCAGAAAATATCCCAACCTCCAGTGGGCGCGCTTGCCTGCGGGCGGCAGAATAAAAATTTGCACAAGATGCATGAAAGCAGGGAAGCATTTGAAAATGAAAGCTTAGCTTTCGGGCCAGGCGGAATTGAACCGCCGCCACACCCACCCCAAGGGTGCGTACTGCCGTTATACTATGGCCCGATTTTTAACATCAATTCTTCCACGCAGGAAAGATGTATTAAAATCGCCTTTCCTCTCCGCTCAACGCTCAAAATTTTTCTCCCCAAAATCCGCTTCCTCCGGCAGTTCTGGCATAATTTTGCGTCCTCGCTGGGATTTGAACCCAGATTTTCGGCTCCGGAGGCCGACGCTCTGTCCGTTGAGCTACGAGGACATTCACTTAGACGTCCGACGTCTAAGTGTGTCTATCAGCGACAGTTGACGCCCCGAAAGAATTGGGCTTGATTACGGCGTCAAAGCCGTAGCCCTTGACCATGCCAACGACGCCGTCTATGAATTCGCGCGTGGGGCCGTTTTCGCCCACATCAATGTGAATCTGGTCGTTCCAAAAAAATTCATCTCCCAATTTTTCTTTGAGGCGCCCGCGGAGCTCCTGCGCCAAAGTTATGGAGCAGATTGTTTCTCTATAAATCCGTTCGCGGAGAGTATTGCAACGCGTTTTTTCGGAACGCGTCCAAAAATGAATTCCGCCGTTCCCTACCCGCCAGATTGTAACGGCGGTCACAAATTGCACCTCCGACCGCGCCGCCGAATCGGTCCCCACGATGATTTTGTACCGCCGAGACGGCTTTGATTTGACGAAATCGTAAATCGCCTGAACGACTTCTTCTAAACCAAGCTCCGCTCCCAATATGTTAAAAAATTTTGAGTTGGACATTTTTTTCTGCATCTAGCTTCTCCGGCTTATTCCAAGCCACCGGTATCGCCACTTTGCCGCCGGCGTTTCTTGAATAAAAAAGCACGTGGCCGTTCTGCCTCCCGAAGTCGTAAAGGTTTTTTGTAATCTCCACGTCCTTCAGGCAGTATTTTTTAATTTCGCCCATTTTCCCTTCTTTATACCATTTCAGCGCCTGAAGTCCATCCCCCGACTTTCTGACGCCCAGCGTCGCGTCCGCCAAGCTGTCCAGATAAAGCCGGTGGCCGAGCGATTTTTTTATGTCGTCCATCAAGTCCAGCGCGGGCAAATTTTTCAAATTCCAGGAAATGTAGGGCTGTAAAACCGCCAGATCAAAATGGCGGATATTAAAACCGACCACGCGGCCGGCTCTTTGCAGCAGCTTCTCAAACTCTGGAATTTCATGTTCCTCAAAAGTCAAGTATTGACCCAGCCCATAAACGTACGCGCCCACCACCGAAACTCCGAGTTTTCCGAAATTTTCTCCATCTCTCGCGGAAATCCCGGCCTCATTGAAAGAACGCTTGGTTTCAATATCAAAAACAACGTCGTCCGAGTCCATATTATAAAGGTAGGTCAATGGCCAAAGCGCCTGGGCCAAGGACAAGCAAAGCCAAAAGAGCCAGTAAAATCAAAAAATCAAATTCCCATCCTGCCTCGCCGGCAGACAGGCCGCCGATAAATTTTTGGCCGCGCTTGAACCAAAGAAGTATGGCCAGAAATTGGACAGCCAAAACCAAAGCGGCCAATTGCGTCAAAAACCCAACAATGAGACAGATGCCGCCTAGAAATTCCGCCAATGTCACCAGCCACGCCCAAAATTTCCCCGGACGGAATTTCATTGACTCAAACCATCCGGCAAATTGGACTTTGTCTGAAACCAATTTCTGCCAGCCGTGCGCCAAAAAAATCGCCCCTAAGGCAACGCGCAATATTGTAGGGGCGTAGAAACCGTAATCCAAAAATTGCGGGAAGATGCTAAGCATTTTTTTTGTTTCTTCCTAAAATCTCATCTATTTTCCCCTGACGCTCTTTTCTTTTTTTGATCTCGCTCTTGGCTTCCAGTTCCGCGCGCAAGTTCCTAAGCTCCCGCAAGCCGCGCGGATTTTTTTCCAAGTCAGGAAAAAGCTCGCCCTCTTTTGGTTTTTCACCCATAAGTGTAATATAGCAAATATGAACAAGGATGTCATGTGGCTGATATTTGTGCTTATAATAGTGGGCATTGTTTTCGGTTTCCAGAGAAAAAATATAAATCTGTTCTCGCAAACTCCTTCCGGAAACGTAAATCAAACAACTCCGGCAAAAACCCCGCCTGCCACGACTCCAGCGCCAGCGCCAGCGCCAACGCCCGCTACGGCAAAGCCGCCCGCACTGCGATTAGGCCTCGGGCAGGTTTATTCCACCCAGCCAGCGCAGGAATACATTGTCTTGGAACACTTTGATTTTGATAATAAGCAAGCAATCAGCATCTCCGGCATGAAACTTCAAAATCGCGACCGCGTTTCCGGGACCGTTGGCAAAAACGAATACGGCGGGGATATTTATCTCAATTACGGAGAGCGCGCTGCAATCGTGACCGGCGAAAGCCCGCTCGGAAAAAATTTCAAACTGAATAAATGCTCTGGATATTTCAACCAGAACAATTCCCTGCCGGTTTACACGTCCTGCCCGTCACTTTCCGACTTGCCGCAGCCAAGGAATCTAAATAATAAATGCATCCAATACATAGAAAGTCTGCCGAATTGCGCCGTGCCCAACATCAACGCCGATACGGGGATTGATAATACCTGCGCAGAATTCGTAATCCAGCACGCAAGCTATGTGGGATGCGTCGCCGACCACAAAAACGACACCGATTTTGACCAGCGCCACTGGCTCATTTACCTCGGCAAAAACGCCGAGATGTGGGGAAGCCGCCGCGACCTCATCCAGCTCTTTGACCAGCTGGGGAAATTGATTGCGGAAATTAGTTACTAAGCTCCCAAAGCGCGATGCCGGCCACCACCGAAACATTCAGCGATTCCTTTTTGCCGCGCATGGGGATTTCTATAATTGCACCTGATTTTTTTAGAATGCTTTTTGAAATCCCGCGCACCTCGTTGCCCAAAATCAGCGCGATGCCCGACTTGGAAGTCCGGCTTCCAAGTGAAAATTTATTAAGATTCAGCGACTTTTTTGACTGCTCCAAGGCGATAATCTGAATTTTTTCCAGTTTCAAACATTTTATTAAATTAAAAATATTTTTTTGCTTCTCCCATCTCACATATTTTTCCGCGCCCAGCGCGGTTTTTTGAAAATCCTTGCGTAATTTCCCAAAAATATCGTATGGCTCCGGCGTGTATCCGGTCAAATATATTTTCTTAACGCCCAACCCTTCCGCGGTGCGAAAAATTGAGCCGACGTTGTGCAAGCTCCGGATATTATGCAAAACAAGAGAAATTTCCATCTGCTACCTGATCTCGTAAGTCAGGGTCACAAAAATATTGATTTCGTTCTCACCGGAAGGCAAAGCGGGGAAATCTCCACCCAGACCGAATTCCGCGGCTTTGCCGTAAATCGGCACCGGCGGCGGGAAGCCGCCGCCCG